>Ga0181519_10000321_pt1 | contig 45098 bp, 41 predicted proteins | sample PEATcosm2014_Bin_26_FD_121102 | JGI IMG/M metagenome (GOLD analysis project Ga0181519, IMG submission 121102) | Peatland microbial communities from MTU Mesocosm Facility, Houghton, MI, USA - PEATcosm2014_Bin02_10_metaG | ecosystem: Environmental > Terrestrial > Soil > Wetlands > Peat | place...
CGTCCGCAGCCTTGCCGTCTACCGACTGGAGCACCTTGTCGCCGATTTTCACCGTCGCCATCGTGCCGGCCGGCGCCGCTTCGTTGTGATAGTTCAGACCCGCACGCGACAGGTAGCTCTTTGCGATATCGCAGGAACTGGTGAACTTCGACGTGCCCACCGGGTTGAACTGGAACGAACACTCGTTCGGATCGGCGATGACCGTGATCGGCGAACGGGCGGTTGCGGCTTCGAGCGCCGGGTTGGCGTAGTGCGTTAGCGCCTTGAAGATCGGGAAGTACAGCAGCGCTGCAAGCAGACAGCCGGCCATGATGATCGGCTTGCGACCGATCTTGTCCGACAGTGCGCCGAAGAACACGAAGAACGGGCTGCCGATCAACAGGCCCAGCGCCACCATGATGTTCGCGGTGTTGCCGTCGACCTTGAGCACCTGTGTCATGAAGAACAGCGAGTAGAACTGGCCCGTGTACCACACGACCGCCTGACCCGCCGTCAGACCGACCAGCGCCAGAATCACGATCTTCAGGTTCTTCCATTCGCCGAACGACTCCTTGAGCGGAGCCTTCGAGCCCTTGCCCTCAGCCTTCATGCGCTGGAACGCCGGCGATTCGCTCAATTGCATACGAATCCACAGCGAGATCAGCAGCAGAACGATCGACAGCACGAACGGAATGCGCCAGCCCCACTCACCGAACGCCTCTTCACCCATCACATTGCGGGTGCCGAGAATCACGAGCAGCGAGAGGAACAGACCCAGCGTGGCAGTCGTCTGAATCCACGACGTGTAGAAGCCGCGACGACCTTGCGGGGCATGTTCGGCCACGTAGGTGGCGGCACCGCCGTATTCGCCGCCGAGCGCCAGACCTTGCAGCAGACGCATGGCGATGAAGATCACCGGTGCGGCAATCCCCCACGACGCATAGCCCGGCAACAAGCCGACGACCAGCGTGGAGAGACCCATCAGCGTGATGGTCACCAGGAACGTGTACTTACGACCGACCATGTCACCGATGCGGCCGAACACAATGGCGCCGAACGGACGCACCGCAAAGCCCGCCGCAAACGACAACAACGTGAAGATGAAAGCCGCCGTCGGGTTGATGCCCGAGAAGAAATGTCGGCTGATGAAAGCGGCCAGCGAACCGGCCAGATAAAAGTCGTACCACTCGAATACCGTGCCCAGCGACGACGCGAAGATGACTTTGCGTTCTTCTTTGGTCATCGGCGCATGCGTAGTGGCTGTCGTTGCAGTAGCCATGCGGTTGTCTCCTGTAATGTAAGCACGCCCCTGGGTCGTGCCCGGGCCGTTGCAACGATTATTGGAGGACAACCTTACCGCCGTCTGACGCCAAACTGACTCGAAGCTTACGCCGCTAGGGACTTACCCTCGATTTTGGCGTGAAATCGACCGTATTTAGCGTGTTTTCGTCACGCATGCGGGTTTTCGATAGGCGCGTCTGCGAGGGGTAATGTCACCCGAATGAGGGTGCCGGTTGCTTCGGGATGCTGCGCGTCGACATGGTCGAGCACACTCACGTCGCCACGATGGATCTGCACGATCTCTCGCACGATGGCAAGACCGAGGCCACTGCCATCGCTGTCGCTTCCGAGAATCCGGTAGAAGCGCTCGAACACACGCGGGCGCTCCGATACCGGAATGCCCGGCCCCGTGTCTTCAACCTCGAGATGAACGAACCCGTCGGACGCCTCATGCCGCAGTCGCACCGTCACCTTGCCGCCCGGTGGCGTGTAACGGATCGCATTGTCGATCAGGTTGTTGAGCAACTCGCGCAGCATCACCGGTTGCCCCGACAGATGCACCGGGAACGGCGGCTCCTCGAAGCCCAGGTCGATTCGTTTGGCGAAGGCGGCCTGGAACCAGTCCTGCATGGCGCTGCGAGCCAGCACGCTGAGATTGACCGGCGTGAAGGCGGCGGCGTCGTTCGCGCTGTTCTCTGCACGGGCCAGTGCCAGCAATTGATTGACGAGGCGCGCGGCCTGCTCGGAACTCACCGCGATCTGCGAAAGCGAGCGGCGCAATTCGTCAGGGGACGTCTGACGCAATGCGAGTTCGGCCTGCATGCGCAACCCCGCCAGCGGTGTCTTGAGCTGGTGCGCGGCATCGGCGATGAAGCGTTGCTGGAGTTTCATGTTCTGCTCGAGCCGTCCGAGCAGATCGTTCAACGAACCCACGAGCGGTGCGATCTCCGGCGGCGCCTGACGCGCCTCGAGCGGCGACAGATCGTCAGGACGCCGCGCGCGGATGTGTTCCTGCAACGCATGCAACGGCGCCAGGCCGCGCGAGAGACCGAACCACACGAGCACGATGGCCAGCGGCAGGATAACGAACTGCGGCAGGATCACGCCCTTGATGATTTCGTTGGCCAACTGGCTGCGCTTGTCGAGCGTCTCGGCGACTTGCACGAGCGCCATGCTGCCCGGCGGTGCCATGCGCGGCAGGTCGACGTAGGTGAACGCCACGCGAATGTCGTTGCCACCGAGGTTCTCGTCGCGAAACTGCACGACACCCGGCTGCGCGCGCTCGTCTTCGTGCGGCAAGGGCAGTTCCGCCGTGCCGGCCACGAGTTCCCCCTTCGCGCCGAGTACCTGAAAGTAGACGTTGTCGGTGGCGTCGGCGCGCAGCAGATCGCGCGCGGGCATCGGTAGCGTCAGCGTGACTTGTCCGCGATCCGAGTGAACCTGCTGGGCGAGCACGTACGTGTTGGTCTCGAGCGCCCGGTCGAACGGGCCATTGGCAATCGATTTCGCGACGAGGTACGTCACGGCAATGCTCATCGGCCAGAGCAGCAGCAACGGTGCGAGCATCCAGTCGAGGATCTCGCCGAAGAGCGAACGCGGCGGCGGCTCGGCCTCGCGCTCCAGTGGCGCACCGAAGCCGGGGCGTACGAAAGGATCGGCGTAGGGATCGAACGGATCGGAGGCGTCGGAGGGCGAGGCGTGGGTGTTGGCTTCGCGTCTTGGGGGCGTGCCGTCGGCCGGCGGCGGCGAGGGAGGCGAGGGAGGCGAGGGAGGCGAGGGAGGCGAGGTCGACGCGGGAGGCAACGCAGAGGAGGCGTCCGGGTCCGCAGGGGTAGCGCGATGATGGTGGCGAAAGCTCAGACGCATCGGACGGGAAGGCTGGAGAGGCTGGAACGGCTGGCGCCGCATTGGCGCACCCAGGACACTAGGCCGCGTTGGCAGGCGCGGTGGCCGGCTTCTCAAGACAATACCCCAACCCGCGGATCGTGGCGATGCGTACGCCGCTCGGCTCGATCTTCTTGCGCAGCCGGTGCATGTACACCTCGATGGCGTTGTTGCTCACCTCTTCGCCCCAGCCGCACAGGTGGTCGACGAGTTGCTCCTTGGAGACGAGGCGGCCCGTGCGCAGCAGCAGGACTTCGAGCAATTCGAGCTCGCGGGCGGACAGGTCGAGCATCTGCTCATGAATATAGGCGGTGCGCCCGACCTGATCGAAACTGAGCGGGCCGTGACGGATGACCGTGGAGCCACCGCCCGCGCCCCGCCGGGTCAACGCCCGTACGCGCGCTTCGAGTTCGGCCAGCGCAAACGGCTTGGCCATATAGTCGTCGGCCCCGAGATCGAGACCCTTCACGCGAGCATCGACGCTGTCGGACGCCGTCAGAATCAGTACGGGCAGATGGGAGTTACGGGCGCGCAGCCGGCGCAGGACTTCGTGACCGGGCAGACGGGGCAGACCGAGGTCGAGAATCAGCAGGTCGAACGTCTGGGCGGAGAGCGCGGAGTCGGCTTCGAGCCCTGTCTTGACGTGATCGACGGCGTAGCCCCCCTGACGCAGCGAGCGGGTCAGGGCGTCAGCCAGAATGCTGTCATCCTCTGCGATGAGAATTCGCATGGGCGTGATAGGCTTGTGTAGGCACCGGCGCCTGACGGCAGCGGTGTGTCTCCTGTGATGTTGCGGCGCGTGGTTCGCGGCTTTTTTTGTCGTTTCGGCGCTTTCGGACAACAGGCACTTGCAAAGAGCACTGGTTTTTTATACAGTACTGGCATTCACGCCTCACTCGAGCCGTCTCGCTCATCATATCAAAGGACGATTCATGGAAGAAAGCAAGAAAGGGTCTGCCAATCTGTCGGCCGAGAAAGGCAAGGCGCTCGCCGCCGCCCTCGCGCAGATCGAGAAGCAATTCGGCAAGGGCTCGATCATGCGTCTGGGCGACAGCGAGGTCGAAGCAGACATCCAGGTCGTCTCGACGGGCTCGCTGGGCCTGGACATCGCGCTTGGCGTCGGTGGCCTGCCGCGCGGTCGTGTGATCGAAATCTACGGTCCGGAATCGTCGGGCAAGACTACGCTGACGCTGCAAGTCGTGGCCGAAATGCAGAAGATCGGCGGCACCTGCGCGTTCATCGATGCAGAGCATGCCCTCGATGTCGGCTACGCCAGCAAGCTGGGCGTCTCGGTGCCGGAGCTGCTGATCTCGCAGCCGGACACGGGCGAACAGGCACTGGAAATCGCGGACGCGCTGGTGCGTTCGGGTTCGATCGACCTCATCGTCATCGACTCGGTCGCGGCACTGGTGCCGAAGGCTGAAATCGAAGGCGAGATGGGCGATTCGCTGCCGGGCCTGCAAGCGCGACTGATGTCGCAGGCGCTTCGCAAGCTGACCGGTACCATCAAGCGTACGAATTGCACGGTGATCTTCATCAACCAGATTCGTATGAAGATCGGTGTGATGTTCGGCAACCCGGAAACGACGACGGGCGGTAATGCGCTGAAGTTCTACGCGTCGGTGCGTCTGGACATTCGCCGTATCGGCTCGATCAAGAAGGGTGACGAGGTCGTCGGCAACGAAACCCGCGTCAAGGTCGTCAAGAACAAGGTGTCGCCGCCGTTCCGCGAAGCCATCTTCGACATCCTTTACGGTCAGGGGATCTCGCGTGAAGGCGAAATCATCGATCTGGGCGTGAACGCCAAGATCGTCGAGAAGGCCGGCGCCTGGTACAGCTACAACGGCGAGAAGATCGGTCAGGGCAAGGACAACGCGCGTGAATTCCTGCGCGAAAATCCGGAAATCGCCCACGAGATCGAAAACAAGGTGCGTGCATCGCTCGGCGTGACGGCGATCAACGAGACCGGCGAGATCGAAGAACAAGACGAGGCCTGATAGGCCCCTCGTTCCGGAACGGCAACGCGAGGCCAAACGGCGTCGCGTTGCCGTTTTTTGCTTTCTGAATCCAGTGTTCGCGCTTGCCTGGCTTGCGCCACGATGAGGCTATGATCCATCGCCGTCCTCCCCGAGACCTGAACACACCGCCTCCCCCGCCGGGTGACGAGGCGGTTTCGGTCAAGCGATCACGCAAACCCGTGCTTAGCCTCAAGGGGCGGGCGCTGTCCTATCTGGCGCGTCGCGAATACAGCCGGACGGAACTGCGCCGCAAGCTGATGCCCTACGCCGATGCCGAGGACCCCGACGCGCTCGACCGCTTGCTCGATAGCCTTGAGCAGGAACGCTGGCTGTCCAATGAGCGCTTTGCAGAAAGCGTGGTGAACCGGCGCGCCTCGCGCATGGGCACGACACGGATCGTCAACGAACTCAAGCAACATCAGGTCGACGCCGAGACGGTCGCCACGCTATCGGAGCAGTTGCGCGGTACGGAACTGGCGCGTGCCCGCGTCGTATGGCAAAAGAAGTTCGGCGAGGTTGCCACCACCCCCGAAGCGCGCGCCAAGCAGATGCGCTTTCTCGCCTCGCGCGGTTTCTCGAGTACCGTTATCGGCAAAATTGTGCGTGGCGCCGATGAATTTCCGGACGACATTTGACGCACTTTGCATCGCTGTCCTGATAGATTCGCCGTCATTCATCGGCGATTCGCCACTGACGTGCGCAGGCGGCTAACCCGCATGAATACTGGCGTGACATGACAGTGACTCTCGCGTGACGCGTCATTGCGCAGTTATCGCGATATGGCGCTGCACCATGCGTCTGCCCATCCTCCGATTTTGATAACCCGACCAGTGGGTCGGTTAATTGGGCCTTATGCAGCGGGCTTCTGCTGCGCTGCGGCAGAGGGTGCCGTGGCCTATGCTAGAATCAAGACCTTTCTGCGTTCATGCATTGCACACTCTCGCATGCCGCTCTCTGAGCCTGCCTCTCGTACCCTGCGTCACCGCCGCACGATCGCTGTCGAAGCGTATTCGCGCGACGATGGCCTATGGGACATCGAAGCCCGTTTAACCGATCATAAGGATCGGGATTTTGCATTGGCAACAGGACTTCGCAAGGAAGGCACGCCGATTCACGAGCTATGGCTGCGTCTGACGATCGATGAGAATTTCGAGGTGCGTGACGCCGAGGCCGTCTCCGATTGGGTGCCATATCCCGGCATTTGCGATCAGATCGGTCCCGAATACCGTCAGTTGATCGGACTTAACCTGCGACGCGGCTTCCGCCACGCGGTTCGCGAGCGCCTTGGCGGCGCGGCAGGCTGTACGCATCTGACCGAACTTTGCAGTGTCCTGCCGACGGCAGCGATTCAGGCCTTTGCCGGGGTGGTCATTCACACACCCGACACGGCGCTCAAGGCCGCCAACGATGCCGAAAATTCGGCACCTCCTTTCCAACTCGGACATTGTCACGCCTTGCGGTTTGATGGCGAGGCAGTGCGCCGGTTTTACCCGCGCTGGTTCAACGGCCGCGCAAATGATCGAGCGAACGAGCCCACGACGCCCGCCACAACAGAAGCGGTGCGCGATGGTGCCTCGACTCGCAAGCTCGAACCCAAACTTCCAACTCAGCAAGAAGGGAATCACGCATGAAGATTCATGAGTATCAAGGCAAGGAAATCCTCCGGAAATTCGGAGTCGCGGTGCCCCGCGGCATTCCGGCGTATTCCGTGGACGAGGCCGTGAAGGCAGCCGAAGAACTCGGCGGTCCGGTTTGGGTGGTCAAGGCCCAGATTCACGCAGGCGGTCGCGGTAAGGGCGGCGGCGTGAAGGTTGCCAAGTCGATCGAGCAAGTGCGCGAATACGCCGGCCAGATCCTCGGCATGCAACTGGTCACGCACCAGACCGGCCCGGAAGGTCAGAAGGTCAATCGCCTGCTGATCGAAGAAGGCGCCGACATCAAGAACGAACTGTACGTCAGCCTCGTGGTTGACCGCATCTCGCAGAAGATCGTGCTGATGGGTTCGAGCGAAGGCGGCATGGACATCGAAGAAGTCGCCGAAAAGCACCCGGAACTGATCCACAAGGTCATCGTTGAGCCGTCGGTCGGTCTGACCGACGCACAAGCCGACGATCTGGCCAAGAAGATCGGTATTCCCGACGGTTCGATCTCGCAAGCCCGCACGATCCTGCAAGGTCTGTACAAGGCATTCTGGGAAACCGATGCATCGCTGGCCGAAATCAACCCGCTGAACGTGAGCAGCAACGGCACGGTCACCGCCCTGGACGCCAAGTTCAACTTCGATTCGAACGCCCTGTTCCGTCACCCGGAAATCGTCGCGTACCGCGATCTGGACGAAGAAGATCCGGCTGAAGTCGAAGCCTCGAAGTTCGATCTGGCCTACATCTCGCTCGACGGCAACATCGGCTGTCTGGTGAACGGTGCCGGTCTGGCCATGGCCACGATGGACACCATCAAGCTGTTCGGCGGCGAGCCGGCGAACTTCCTGGACGTGGGCGGTGGCGCCACGACCGAGAAGGTCACCGAAGCGTTCAAGATCATGCTGAAGAACCCGAACCTGACCGCAATTCTGGTCAACATCTTCGGTGGCATCATGCGTTGCGATGTGATCGCCGAAGGCGTGATCGCCGCGTCGAAGGCCGTCTCGCTGAAGGTGCCGCTAGTCGTGCGCATGAAGGGCACGAACGAGGACCTGGGCAAGAAGATGCTCGCCGAATCCGGCCTGCCGATCATTTCTGCGGACAGCATGGAAGAAGCTGCCCAGAAGGTTGTCGCGGCTGCCGCAGGCAAGTAACCAGAACCAGTCGAAGCCGCAGTGGCGCGCCGCCCCGAGGGTGTGTGCGAACGCTGCCCGGCAACCGGATGAAGGAAATCAAGCAATGTCGATTCTGATCAACAAAGATACAAAGGTCATCACCCAGGGTATTACTGGCAAAACCGGCCAGTTCCATACCCGCATGTGCCGCGAATACGCGAACGGCAAGAACGCGTTCGTCGCTGGCGTGAACCCGAAGAAGGCTGGCGAAGACTTCGAGGGCATTCCCATTTTCGGTTCGGTCAAGGACGCCAAGCAACAGACCGGCGCGACCGTGTCCGTTATCTACGTGCCGCCCGCAGGCGCTGCTGCCGCGATCTGGGAAGCCGTGGAAGCCGACCTGGATCTGGCGATCTGTATCACGGAAGGTATCCCCGTTCGTGACATGATCGAAGTGAAGGACCGTATGCGTCGCGAAGGTCGCAAGACCTTGCTGCTCGGCCCGAACTGCCCGGGCGTGATCACGCCGGACGAACTGAAGATCGGCATCATGCCGGGTCACATCCACAAGAAGGGTCGCATTGGCGTGGTGTCGCGCTCGGGCACCCTGACGTACGAAGCCGTGGGTCAACTGACGGCGCTGGGTCTGGGCCAGTCGACAGCTGTCGGTATCGGTGGCGACCCGATCAACGGTCTGAAGCACATCGACGTCATGCAGATGTTCAACGACGATCCGGATACGGACGCCGTGATCATGATCGGTGAAATCGGTGGTCCGGACGAAGCGACGGCTGCCGAGTGGATCAAGAGCAACATGAAGAAGCCGGTCGTCGGCTTCATCGCGGGCGTGACGGCGCCCCCGGGCAAGCGCATGGGCCACGCCGGCGCGCTGATCTCGGGCGGTGCCGATACGGCCGAAGCCAAGCTGGAAATCATGGACGCCTGCGGTATCAAGGTGACCCGTAATCCGTCGGAAATGGGCCGCCTGCTCAAGGCAGCGCTGTAATTCCCGCCGGATGACCGCATGACGGCCGCCGGAACCGGCGGCTGTGCAAGCGCTCAGGGAAAAGGGAGCCCAGAGTATCGGGCTCCCTTTTTTGCTATTGCCGTTCCCAAATCATTCGCTTCATTCGTTCCTGAGGATTTTCCCGCCATGCTTGCGTTTTTTGCCGAGCTGAACTGGGCCGCCGTCCTGCAGATCATCATGATCGACATCCTGCTGGGTGGCGACAATGCCGTGGTGATCGCGCTCGCCTGCCGCAATCTGCCGGCCAAGCAACGTTTGCAGGGGATCATGTGGGGGACGGTCGGCGCCATCGTGCTGCGCGTGATTCTGATCGCGTTCGCCGTCACGCTGCTTGCCGTGCCGTATCTCAAGGCGCTGGGCGGGCTGCTGCTGCTCTGGATCGGTACCAAATTGCTGGTGCCCGACCATGACGCGCACGACAGCGTGAAGCCGGCCGACAAGCTCTGGACGGCGATCAAGACCATCATCGTTGCCGATCTGGTGATGAGTATCGACAACGTGATCGCCATTGCCGGCGCAGCGGAAAGTGCTGCCGATCATCATCAATTGCCGCTCGTGATCTTCGGTCTGCTCGTGAGCATTCCGCTCATCGTCTGGGGCTCGCAACTGGTGCTCAAAGCGCTCGACCGGTTTGCGTTCATCGTCATCGTCGGCGCCGCGCTGCTTGGGTGGATTGCAGGCGGTCTGATCGTCTCGGACCCGGGCATCGGCCATCTGCTGCATCTGCCGGGGGCCGCCGCCGAATATACGCATTACGTGGCGTCCGGGATCGGTGCCGCGCTGGTCGTCGTGGTGGGGCTGGTGCTCAAGCGCCGCAGCGAAGCACGTCAATTGCGTGCAACCTCTTCGGAATAATCGGGTCCATTTCCGGGGCCGTTGTTTGCGGCCAATCGTGTTTTTTCAGGGGAATGGCTCCCCGATCGGACGAATCGTCCCGCCTTGGGTTAGGACGATTCTCTCCACCCGTACGGCCCCGCCCGATTTTGATCTACGGCAGGGTGCTGGCCGTTGGGGCTGTGGCATACTCCGCCCACTTCCCCCCGATGTCCCTTTTGTTTTCATTGCTTTCGCAGGGAGTTACACAATGCGTCGTTTCGGCCACCGGACCACCGGTAACGCCAAATCCCGGGGTTTCACCCTGATTGAGCTGATGATCGTGCTGGCGATCATCGGCGTGTTGGTCACCGCAGGCGTGCCGTATCTGCAAAATTATCTGGTGCGCGCACGTGTTGTCGAAGGACTGGGGGTTGCGGCCTCGGCCAAGGCGCTCGTGAGCGAGAACGCCATGCATGGTGCGCCGTTCAATAGCGGCTGGCAGGCGCCGAGCGCGACCGACAACGTGAACTCCGTGAGCATCGACTCCGTGAGTGGCAACGTGACGGTTGCCTACACGCAACGCGCGGGCGACGGCGCGCTGGTGCTGGTGCCGACGAGCGCCGGTGCCGACGGCAAGCCCAAAGCGCTGACGGTCGGCAAGGCGCCCGAAGGCCAGATCGTGTGGACGTGTTTCGCGCAGGGCCGTGAAGGGGCGCCTAATGGTGCGACGTTGCCGGCCAAGCTGGCGCCGCAGGAGTGCCGCGGCGCCGTGAACCAAGGGGCCTGAATCCGGTTGACGGCCGGTCGTATGGCGTCTGCATCGTCATACACGGCGACCGGCTGCGACTGCGAATTCATTCACGGCGTTTTGACGCGCGTGAAGCACGAAATGGCTGCCCCCGGGCGGCCATTTTTCGTTATGCTTGCGCATCTTCCAACCGGTGCACTGCACGGCGGCGATCTTGTTTCCTCCTCTGCTTCTCTCGATGATCGGGCTCACGGTAGCCCTGATCTGGGCTCTGCCCTATAACCTCGTCAAGCACACGTATCCGATTTCCACGTTTTATTCGGAAGCCCTGACGTTCTCGCTCTTCGGCGTGCTCGGCGCACTGTCGATGATCGCCGTGTGGCAGCGCGACGGCCGGGCGTTACGCTTGCCTCGTGTGACCTGGATGCCGCTCGCGTTCGTGGCGATCATCCTCGTGCAACGCGCCACCATGCCGACCGAACTGCCGCAACTGATGATGACGGCGTTGCTCTACGGCGTGGCGATGATCGTGGCGGTGAGCGCAGGCTTTTGGGTCGCGCAACTGGGCTGGCGCAATGTCCTCATGCGGTGGAGTGCGGTGGCGCTCACGCTGGGCGGGCTATATGCGGTCGGCGCACAGGTGCTTCAGGCATTTCATCTGGAAGGCAATGTGCCCTGGCTGGTGGCCAAGTATTCCGTGACGGTCGCACGGCGGTTGTTCGGCAATATGTACCAGCCGAATCACCTGGCAACGTATTTGTCACTTGCCAGCGCGGGGGCGTTTTATCTCTGGTACCAACGCAAGCTGCCCGCGTGGCTCTGGCTGCCCGTATGCGCTGCGCTCGACATCGGTATTTGCCTGACCGGGTCGCGCACACCGTGGCTGCAATTGGCGCTGCTATCGGCGTTCGGCCTGTGGCTCGTGTGGATGGAGCGTGCCGAGCCGACGCGCAATATGCGCCGGTCGACAAGATGGTTCGTACCCGTGGCCATCCTGCCTTTGCTGGCGCTGATGACGATGCTCGTTGGCTGGGCGAACGCGGCGTGGGGATTGCAGCTCGACGGCAGTGCCGTGGCCCGCATGCAGCAGGCCGGTCAGGTGACGGGACGCCTGAACCTGTGGGAGTACGGCCTGGCGATTTTCCGCGAGCATTGGTTGTTGGGCGCCGGGTGGTCGAACTACATCGACGCGCAGTTTGCGTTGGTCGATAAGCTCGGCCCGGTCGAGATGGCCGACAATGCCCATAACGTGCTGCTCGATCTGCTCGCGAAGACCGGCATCATCGGTACGTTGGCGGTGCTGATGCCGCTGGCGTTCTGGTTCGTGCGCGCCGTGCGCGGTATCAAGGCGCCGCCGGTTGCGCTCGCCTTCATTTTGCTCGGCATGGTGGCGATGCACGCCATGCTGGAGTACCCGCAGCATTACGCATTCTTCTTGCTGCCTGCACTGTTCCTGCTGGGTTTTTGCGAGACAAAGCAAATCGACAGCGTATCGCCGACGGCCACCGGCGCCATCAATGGCGTGATTTTGCTGTTTGCCTGCGTGGCGATTCCCTGGCTTTACACCGATTACCAGCGTGTCGAAGTGGCGTATCGTGCCGGCAAGGTCGACGCGTATCGCACCGATCCGGCGCTTTTCTTCGCGCCGTACGGTGACTACGCGGTCACGGGCGCGCTGTTCCTGAGTCGCGATCAGTTGGACGAAAAGCTGGCGGCGCATCGCGAAGCGCTGGCGTTGGGCGCCGGCCCGACGATGATCAAGCGTTATATCGTGTTGCTGGCGATTGCGGGTCGCGACGATGAAGCGCTGGAAGACATTCGCCGTCTGAAGAACTACAACTCGGCGATTTTCGAGGGGCAGTACGCCGCACTGGTGCGCATGCTGCGAGCGCAGGGCGACGATCTGGCGCCCTTCGTCAAGCGGGTCATCGAGGTGTGGGGCCGACCGAAGGGCGACGAGGCGGACGACGATGCGATGGTGCCCGCACAGAAAGCCCGTCAGTTGTCGTGATGAAAGGGGGGCGCTGACGTCGCCCACAAAAGCAAACGCCCGCGTATTCGCGGGCGTTGTGCTTTGTAGCGTCGTCCTTTGCGGCCTTTCCCATGGATGGCATCGATGCCATCCGTGGTTCAGGCTTTGGGGGCGTCGCTCTCCTGATCGGTCTCTTCGCTTCGCGCCCAGAAGAACCGGTCGGGGAAATGGCGTCCCATGCCGGGGCGGAACGCATTCTCCAGCACCTGTTGCAGATATTCCTGTGCCTCGCGCACCGCCTCGGGCACGGCCAGACCGTTGGCCAGCATCGCAGTAACGGCGGCTGCCAGCGTGTCGATAGCACCTGCCACGTTGTGGGGGGGGCGATCCCAGGCGTCTTCGCGGATGACGCCACCGTCTGAGTAGAGCGTGTGCGTGAATTGCGGTGAGTTGTTGTCGCTCACCAGAATGAACTCGCAGCCATTTTCCAGCAGGATGGATACCGCTTCGTCGAGCGAAAGGTTCTCGTTCTCCGTGACGGTCTGCGCGAGCGCGACCGCGCTGGCCGGGCTCACGTCAAGCACGCTGGCCTGGGGGACGAGGAGGCTGGCTGTGGCCTCACGCAATTCGTCGGCGGAGAGCAGATGCTCGCCCGCCAGCCCGAAGTCGGGCGCCACCACGAGGGGTGTTTCGTCGTAGTCGGCAACGATTTCGGCGATGGCCGCGACGTTTTCGGCATTGACGGCGCTGCCGACCTTGAAGGCGGCGACAGGCATGTCTTCGAGCAGCATGCGCGCCTGGTCGGCGATCCAGTCCGGATCGATCGGTTGCACTTCATCGCAAGCGCGTGAGTCCTGGGAGGAGTAGCCGGTCAGTACCGACACACCGTAGCCGCCCATGCTCGCGAAGGTGAGCAGGTCGGCCTGAACGCCAGTTGCCGAAGTGGGGTCGGAGAGTCCGAAGGTCAGGAGAATGGGAGGAGATTCAGTGTGCATGGAAGCAGGATAGACGGCGATCTGGTCAGGCCTTGGGTTCGTTGGTACCATCACGCCTTAAATGCCCGTTTCGGAGCGCTGAAAGGCGCCGGGGGCAACACCTGTCGGGACAATGCACCGGCAGGGTTCCCACAACATCGCACGACATCTCTGTCGGCGTGACCCGAAGCGGTTGACAAGCCATTGTAACGGAACGCTCGTCGCTGAAGAAAGAATGGAATACAAGAGCTGGATGTGCCTCATTTGCGGTTGGATTTACGACGAAGAGGCTGGTTTGCCCGACGAGGGCATTGCCCCCGGCACGCGCTGGGATGACGTGCCCATCAACTGGACCTGTCCCGAGTGCGGTGCGCGCAAGGAAGACTTCGAGATGGTGCAGATCTGAGAACCGGCGGCCCGGCCGCCCGTTTTGAAAGATCCGCGCGCGTTTTTCAGGTTTTCCGCGTTTTCCACGTTCTTCGCGTTCTCCGATGCATCTGACCGCCGTTAAGCCGTCAGCCCGGCAACGCGCTCGACGATCCTCCCGGCCATCGGCCGGGCGGGCGACGCGGCGGACTTCCCGCCCGAATTCACGAAGACCGGCCGCACGGCCAGGAGATGGCCCATGGTGACGCCGCAAACGCCTTCCGACATCACCACCCCCGGAACGCCCGCACGCGAGCCGCGTGACACGTCCCCCTTGTGGCGTTTGCCCGAGGTGGCGGACGCGCTGACCGAAGCGTCTGATGCCTGGTCGAACGGCCCGGCGGCGGCGCTCGGGCCGTTACGTCGGGCCAACCGTCTGCTTCAGTCGAGCGGCCACGCCGATTGGGCGCTCCATGGCGAGCGTCTCGTGCAGGCCATTGCCGAGGCGGCGTATGGACAGTCGGGCAGTCAGGACGCGCAACGCAACGCCCTGCGCCGGTTCGAGCGCGACATCTGGCAGGCGGGGGCCACCCCAGCCACCGTCCCGACGTCTGGCGACGCTGACACCGCTGCCGAAAACTGGTCCGGCGCACCGTCGCCGGGCGAGCTTCGGATGGCGGGGTGGGTGATTGCACAACCGCGCCTGCACGGGCTGCCCGCGGGCACGGCGCCGTTGCGTGCGGACGTCGAACGCGTGCTGTTGCGACTGTTGCGTCCCGATGCCGATGCCACCGACACCACAGCGGCGCTCGGGCAACTGGCCGATCTTGCGGCGGATCTCCACCGTGCCGGGGCATCGGCGCCGCTCGATTATTGGCGTTTGGCTGCCGCGTGGCTGCGGTTTGCCCGAGCCCCGCTGAGTCTGGCCGACAAGCGTCAGATCGGCCGCATGAACCTGGCGCTGCGCAAGCAATTGACGCGTTCCGGTGGGCCGCAAGAGGCCCGGGCATCGTCCGCTGGGCCAGTCTCCAGCACGGCGAGCGCCGGCGGCAAGGGCGCCAGCGAGGGCGTGCCCGGCCATGATCTGCTGGAAGCCCTCGCCACGTGGCACGCCCAGGCGCCGGATAGTTGGCTGGGCACGCTGCTGGCGGACTTCGGCGTGCTGCGCCGTCCCGGTCATCTGCCCGAGCCGCTTGCCGACGCTATCCAGGCGGCGCAAAAGCAGGGCGCGGGCAGCAGTTCGCGCGACTGGTTGCGCATCGGCCCGCTGGCGGTACGGCATGACGTTTGCCAGACGTTCCTCAGCCTCGCGGATGAGGCGCTTCCGAATTTGAACGATCCGGCGGTGGCGGCGAAGGTTGCGGAATACTCCGCAGCCATCGGACTGGCGCCCGTCGCGCGGCTCGCGGCGGCGGTGGCCGCGACGGGCGAGCGGCTGGCCGTGTCCCCGCCTGCGGAGCCGGGCGGGCCGGCGGCACTGGCGATGACCGTCAAGGCGCTGCGCGGCATGTTGCATCAGTTTGCCGCCGACACGTATCCCGACGCGCGTCCCGATCTGATTGCCGAGATGGCGATGTGGCGTGAGCGCGCGCTGGACGCCAGCGTGTTCGGACAGAGGCTCGTCACCGGGCGCGACGTTCCGTGATAAAGTCGGCGCAAAGGCTGCCTTTGGCGGCCGATCGCCGTATCACGATGCGGAAAAAGTTCGTCCGCTGACCGCCGCAGACAGGTGCTGCGAGCCCGCGCGAGGGTTGATGCCCCTGCTGCGGCGTGCGACACCGGGCGGCAGACCGTCAAACAGGTTCCGATAAACTTTGGCCCTATGCCGAACGACCGTATCAATCTCACGAATCAATTCCTCATCGCCATGCCGGGCATGGCCGATCCGACGTTCTCCGGGACCGTCGTGTATCTGTGCGAGCACAGCGAAAAAGGCGCGATCGGGCTGGTCATCAACCGTCCTACCGACATCGATCTGCAATCGCTCTTCGAACGTCTCGACCTGAAGCTGGAAATCGATCCCCTGGCGCATCAGCCGGTGTTCTTCGGTGGCCCGGTGCAGACCGAGCGCGGCTTTGTGCTGCATGAGGCGACCGGCACGCCGTTCAGCTCGTCGCTGTCGGTGCCGGGGGGGCTCGAGATGACGACATCGAAAGACGTGCTTGAAGCCGTGGCCAACGGGCAGGGGCCGAACCGCTTTCTGTTGACGCTGGGGCACGCGGGCTGGGGCGCTGGGCAACTCGAAGACGAGATCGGCCGCAACGGCTGGCTGACCGTCGCCGCCGACCCGGGCATTGTGTTCGACGTGCCGCCGGCCGAGCGCTTCGATGCGGCGCTGGCGCTGTTGGGCGTGACGTCCTCGATGCTGTCCGCCGACGCAGGTCACGCATGACGGCTGGCAGTGCCACGGTACTCGCCTTCGATTACGGCGAGCGCCGAATCGGTGTGGCGATCGGCAATCTCATGCTGCGCGAGGCCCGCGCACTCACCGTTCTGGCCAATCTCAACCGCGAAGTCCGGTTCGCCGAGACCGGCAAGCTCATTGCCGAATGGGAACCTGAACTCATCGTCGTCGGGCTGCCGTGCCATCCCGACGGCACGCCGCACGCGATGACCCAGCAAGCCAAACGCTTCGGGAATCAACTCAACGGGCGATTCGACGTGCCGGTCGTGTGGGTCGACGAACGCTATTCGTCGGTTGCCGCTGCGGCGGCGCTGGCCGAGGCGGGCGTCAAGGTCTCTCAAAAGACCTCGCTCGACGCCGAAGCCGCACGCATCATCCTCCAGCAGTATTTCGACGAGCATGTGCCTGCCTGACTTCCTGAGCGGCATCACGCCCGACTGTCCTTTGCGCGGGGCCGCACAACGCCTCGTCGGCACGGAGTTCTCCTCGCATGGCTAACGGCATTCTCGGCCGACGCGGTCACCCCCAGCTCAACCGTCACGGTGAACTGAAGCACTTGCTGACGGTGGAAGGGCTGCCGCGCGCGGTGCTCACACACATTCTCGACACCGCCACGCAGTTCGTCAGCGTGAACGATGCCGACGTCAAGAAAGTGCCATTGCTAAGCGGCAAGTCGGTCTTCAATCTCTTCTTCGAGAATTCGACGCGTACGCGTACGACGTTCGAGATTGCCGCCGCGCGCCTGTCGGCCGATGTGCTGAATCTGAATATCAACGCGTCGTCGACGAGCAAGGGCGAGACGTTGCTCGACACCATCGGCAACCTGTCGGCGATGCATGCAGATTTGTTCGTCGTGCGTCATGCGCAGTCGGGCGCGCCGTATCTGATCGCCGAGCATTGTGCGCCGCACGTGCATGTCATCAACGCAGGCGACGGGCGTCATGCGCACCCTACGCAGGGCTTGCTCGACATGTACACAATTCGTCATCACAAGGGCGAATTCCAGAATCTGACGGTGGCGATCGTTGGCGACATTCTGCATTCTCGCGTCGCGCGCTCCGACATTCATGCGCTCACGACGCTGGGCGTGCCGGAAGTGCGCGCCATCGGCCCTCGCACGCTCTTGCCCGCAGGGCTCGAACAACTCGGCGTGCGCGTGTTCCACGACATGGACGAAGGGCTGCGCGATGTGGACGTCATCATCATGTTGCGTCTGCAAAACGAGCGAATGCATGGCGCGTTGCTGCCCTCGGCAGCCGAGTACTTCAAGTATTACGGGCTGACGCCGGCGCGTCTTGCGCTGGCCAGACCCGATGCCATCGTCATGCATCCTGGCCCGATGAATCGGGGCGTGGAGATCGACTCGGCGGTCGCGGACGGCCCGCAGTCGGTCATTCTCGAACAAGTGTCGTTCGGCATTGCCGTGCGCATGGCGGTGATGAGCATCGTCGCCGCAAACCACGGGTAAGCGCGCCATGAAACTGCATCTGAAGGGCGGTCGCGTCATCGATCCTGCCAGCCGAACCGACCAGGTTCAGGACGTCTTCATCGCCGAAGGAAAAATCGCGGCACTCGGTGCGCCACCCGCCGACTTCACAGCCGAGCGCACGATCGACGCGACGGGGCTGGCGCTCATGCCGGGGCTCGTGGATCTGGCCGCGCGTCGCGTGAGCGCGGCGAGCGAAGCGGCCGCAGCGCTCGCTGGCGGGGTCACACGCGTGGTATGTCCGCCCGATACCGACCCTGTGCTCGATCAACCCGATCTCGTCGAGATGCTGCAATTGCGCGCTCGCGCCGCGCATCAGGTGCAGGTACACCCGTTGGGGGCCCTGACGGCTGGCCTCGCGGGGCGTGAACTCACGGAAATGGCGCAGTTGACGCAAGCGGGCTGCATCGGCCTTTCGCAGGCCAACGCGCCGATGGCGGATAACCGCACGTTGCTGCGCGCGCTGCAATACGCGGGCACGTTCGGTCTGACGGTGTGGTTGCGTGCGCAGGACGCCTCATTGGCCGCGGGCGGCGTGGCTGCCAGCGGGGCCGTCGCATCGCGTCTCGGACTGGCGGGTATTCCGGTGGCCGCCGAGACGATCGCGCTCCACACCATTCTCGAACTCGTTCGTGTCACGGGCACGCGGGTGCATCTGTGCCGTGTGTCGTCCGCCGCAGGGCTGGCGCTCGTGCGCGCGGCAAAGGCGGAAGGGTTGCCGGTGACGTGCGACGTTGCCGCACACCACCTCCATCTGACCGACATGGACATCGGGTATTTTGATGCCCAGTACCGGCTCGATCCGCCGCTGCGCGCTCAACGGGACCGTGAAGCCATCCGCGACGCGGCGCGCGACGGTACGATCGATGCCATCTGCTCTGACCACACGCCGCTTGGCGCCGATGCGCGTCTGGTACCGTTTGCGCAAGCCGCGCCGGGAGCGAGCGGGCTGGAACTGCTCTTGTCGCTGGTCCTGAAGTGGGCCGACGAGTCGCGCGTGCCGTGGGTTGAGGCGTTGGCCCGTGTCACGCACGCGCCGGGACAGCGTCTTGCCGCGGTGGCGCCGGGCGCCGGCCGTCTCGCAACGGGGCAGCCGGCAGACGTGTGCGTGTTCGCACCGTCGGCGCACTGGACCGTGAGCGCGCAGAATTTGCGCAGTGCCGGCCACAACACCCCGTTCCTGGGATACGAATTGCCGGGGCGCGTACGTTTCACGCTGGTCGGTGGCCACGTGGCGCACGAAGCCCTCGCCGTTTAGGAAGCGATCGCCGTGCTGTTACTCAAAAAACTCCGTCTCGTCCTGCATCTCTCGCGCGGCCTGCTGACTGCGCTGACGCTCTTCCCGTTCCTGTCGGAAGCCGCGAAGCACCGCCGCATTCGCGCGTGGTCGCAAAAGCTGCTGAAGCTGTGCGGCATGCGTCTCGAAGTCGAGCAGCATGCCCCGTTGCCCGATAGCGGCGTGATGCTGCTATGCAATCACGTGTCGTGGATCGACATCTTCGCGATCAACGCGTGGCAGCCGGTGCGTTTTGTCGCGAAAGCCGAGATCCGTCATTGGCCGTTGGTCGGCTGGCTGTCCGTGCAGACGCGCACGATCTTCCTGCAACGCGAGCGCCGTGCCGATGCGCGCCGCATCATGCATTACCTGTCCGAATGTCTGCGCGAGGGCGACATCATCACGGTCTTCCCGGAAGGCACGACGACGGACGGCCGAAGCCTGCTGCCGTTCCACGCCAACTTGCTGCAAGCCCCGGTGAGCACAGGCAAGCCCGTGCAACCGCTGTGCCTGTTCTACACCGATGCGACGAGCGGGCGTCATACGATGGCGCCGGCATACATTGGCGAGATGAGTCTGATCGAGTCCATCGACATGATTCTGCGCGCGCCTCCCATGACCGTGCGACTGTCGGTCGGCGAGCCTCAGTACCCGCAGGAGGGGCAGCATCGACGCGAGTTTGCGCTCGGCGCGCAGAAGGCTGTGGGCGATGCGTTGCAAGGCTTCCTGCCCGAGGCGGTGCTGCCGCAGAGCGGCTCGGTGGGTTCGCGTGACGCGACGCTCAATGACGAAGAAGGCGACACCGCACAGGCGGTTCGGGTCTGACGAGCGTCGCGACGGTCGCGGCGGTCGCGACGGTCACGACCGCAAGAAAAAACGGCGCCTGCATGGCGCCGTTTTCGTTTGGCCGGGAGATCGGGACGACAGTCCGTCCGGGCCTCATTCGCCTTTGCGCTTTGCCCCTTTCTCGAGCTTGTCAGCGCGCTCGGCCTTATCTGCCTTATCTGCCTTCGCCGGTTTTTCAATCTTTTCGAGCTTGCGCGCGCCTTTGCCGAGCTTTTCGGCTTTCGCGGCCTTGAGGGCGTCTTCGGCCTTATCGGAGAGCTTCATCTTGGCGCGCTTCTTGCTGTCTGCCGACGCAAACGGATCACGAATCTGGGGGCAATCTATCTGAATCAGATCACGTTCGGCGGGCGAACTGGCGAGCTTCACCGCCGTCAACTTGCCTCCCCAGACGCAGCCCGTGTCGAGTCCGAGTACGTTATCGCGCATCACCAGACCGAGCGCCGACCAGTGGCCGAACACCATGGTGACGTCCGTCGTGCGACGGCCGGGCACCTCGAACCAGGGTTTCAGCTCACCCGTGGCCGCACCGGCCCCTTCCTTGATCTTGAAGTCGATGCGCCCGTCGGCTGAACAAAAGCGCATGCGGGTCAGGGCATTGATTGTGAGACGCTGGCGGTCCTCGTCGCTGAGCCCCGCTTTCCACTGATCCGGCTGATTGCCGAACATGCGCGAGAGGAACGCTTTCCAGTCCGGCCCACGCAATTGCATCTCCACGTCGCGCGCAAGGGTGATGACCTGTGAGGGGTCCCATTGCGGCAGCACGCCGGCATGCACCATCAGATGGCCCTGAGCGATGTGTGCGAGCGGCTGATGGCGTACCCAGTCGATGAGGGCTTCGCGGTCGGGCGCGGTGAGAATGTCGTCGATGGTGTCGCTGCCGTGGGCCTGACGCACCCCGGCAGCCACGGCGAGCAGATGCAGATCGTGATTGCCGAGCACGGCCGTGACGCGATCGCCCAGCGCAATGACCTGACGCAGCGTGTCCAGCGAGCGCGGGCCGCGGTTGACGAGGTCGCCGGCCAACCAGAGATCCGCATCCTGAGGCAGGCGTGCGAGCAGTTGTTCGAACGACGTTTGGCAACCTTGCAGGTCGCCGATAGCATAGATGTCACGCATCGCGTAGGTGGCGCTGTCTTGTCTTGTTGTCCCGATCCGGGGGATTTTCCGCGTGTCACGGCGACACACTTTCGGTGCGTCGCCCCCCGTGGTCGTTCATTTTTTGTAGATCAGCCAGCGCGGCACTTTAAAGCGAACGATACGCAGGTACAGCCAGACATACGTCACCATGAAGGCGACGCAGCACAGCGCTAGCACCAGACTATGTCGCCAGAAAACGGTCGCCGGGATCACTGCCAGCAAGCATAGCAGCCAAAGGTACGGTGAGGTCAAGGAGTTGCGCTGCGTCAGTGCGCTCGCCGTGCGCGCGCCGGCGGCCCAGCGCATCAGCCGCTTGTACACGAGCATGTGCAGATGCACGCCATCGGGAATGCCGGGCGAGATGCCGCGCACGAAGCGTTTGCGGTAGATCGAGAAGCAGACTTCGAAGGCGGGGTAAATCACCATGAGGGCCGGATACCACGGCGAGACTTGCGGATTGCGCATGACCAGCAACACGGCGATTTCGGCCAGCATGAAGCCCAGGAAATAGGCACCGCCGTCGCCCAGGAAAATCAGTCCGCCGGGAAAGTTGAAGATAAAGAACCCGAGGATGGCGCCCACCATAATCATCGACGTGGTGAGCACGACGGGATCCTGCACCTGAAATCCGACATACCCGAGCGAGGCGAACATGATCATCGCGACCATGGCTGCGAGCCCGTTGAAGCCGTCGATGATGTTGACCGCGTTGGCCATGCCGGCGACACACAGCACGGTCAGCGGCACCGACACGGCGGCGAGCATCAGCGCGCGGTCGGCGATGCCGATATCGATGCGATTGATATGAATGTCGAGCACGAACCATGCCAGCAATGCGGCGAACATCGTGCAGACGAGGCGCACCGTCGGCGTGACCCTCTTGGTCAGATCCTCGATGAAGCCGGAAAGGAACGCAGGCAAGCCGCAGGTCGCGAGCAGCAGAATGTCGCGTGACACCTGGGGATACGAGAAGCCGAGCGCCGTGGCGGCCACGATGAGGCCCGCGAGAATGCCGACGCCGCCGATGCGCGGCACCGGACGCACGTGAAACTTCTGCACGCCGGCGACATCGCTATCGCCGGAGAAGCGGGAGTGAACGTGCGCATAGCGAACGATCAACAGCGTCGCGATAAACGACACGACGAGGGCGATGGCAAGACTCAGCATGATGCGGGAAGGGATCCGAGAATCCGAAAATACTCTGCAATGACGACGCGTTCGTCAAATTCGCGCGCTACTCTAGCACGTCCGGCGTCACCCATTTGGGCGAGCGCCCGCGCGGGCGTTTGCGCGATCTCGCGCATCGCGGCGGCCAGCGCCGCAGCGTCGCGCGCGGGCACCAGGCGACCCGTCACCCCGTCGTCGATCACGTCGCGACAGCCCGGTACGTCACTGGCGATGAGCGGGCGGCCCATCGCGCTGGCCTCGAGCAGCGTGCGTGAGAGTCCTTCCCGATACGAGGGCAGCACCACGCAATGCGCATTCGCGATGATCGGCCGGACGTCGGTGGTCGTGCCGAGATACTCGATGGCGCCTTCGCGCTGCCACGCATCGACCTCGCTACGCGTGATGGCCGTGGGGTTTTCAACGTCGGTCGCGCCCAGCACCTGAAAGGTCACGTGGGGCATCTCGGCACGAAGGGCGCGTGCGGCCTCCACGTACTCCAACACCCCTTTGTCACGCAGCAGGCGGGCGATGAGCAGGAAGCGCATCGGCTGGGGCGCGGCGTTCGCCGGCAAGTCCGAAGGTGGCCACGGGGCTTTGGCGAAGTGCGTCAGGTCGACGCCTTCTCCCGGCAGCAACCGGGTCTTGCCAATCGCGACAAGGCCGCCTTCGACAAACGCGCGATGGTCTTCGATGTTGAGAAACCAGTTCTCGAGCGTATGACGAAATGCGATGCGGTAGAGTTGCCGCGCCAACCGGGTGGTCAGCGATTCGCGAATAAAGACATAGCCGAGCCCGGTTGTCATCGACACCGAGGCAATGCGGGCGAAGCGCGCAGCGATCGACCCGTAGATGTTGGGTTTGATCGTGTAGTGGAAGATCACCGCCGGGCGGACTTGCCGGTACAGTCGATACAGTCGGCACATCAGACCGAAATCCTGAAGCGGGTTCTGCCCCTTGGCCGCCATCGGCACACGATGGACCGTGCAACCCATTTCGGCGAGCGGCGCAGCGAAGGCGTCATCCGGGGCGGCAACATGCACTGGATGACCTGCCGCCAGTAGAGCGGCAATAGGGCCACGCCGGAAGTTATAGATCGACCAGAATGTGTTGGAGCAGAGCAGTACAGGGGATGTCATTGACGATGCCATGGGGGAGTCAGGAGCCTTTTTGTCGCGCTTCGCGCAGACGGGCATAAGTATCGAGCCAGCGTGTGACGACAGCATCGAGGGAGTAACCAGCGACGATGCGCTGTCGATTGGCGGTGCCGGTGGCCTGTCGCACGCTCGTGTCGGCGCGCAGTTGGCGGATCAGGGCGTCGCCCAGTGCCTGGGCGTCGCCCACGGGCACCAGCGTATTGCCGGCGCCGGTGCCGACCAGTTCACGCACGCCCCCGCAATCGGTCGACACGATAGGCAAGCCGCTGGCCATCGCCTCGCCGATCACGAGCGGCAATCCCTCCCAGGCGGACGACATCGCGTACACATCGGCGGCGCACATCCATTGCGCAATATCGTGGCGACGCCCGAGCAGTGTGATGGCATGGTGAAGCCCGAGGGCATCCACGCGTGCCTGTATCGAGGACCGCAGCGGCCCGTCGCCGGCGATGAACAGGCGCGCGTCGGGCAGCTCACGCAGCACGCGCGAGAACGCGTCGATCAGCGTCGGGTAGTCCTTCGCTTCGACCATCCGGCCAGCCGCGAAGACGATGGGCGTGGCTTCCGGCGCCGTCGCCTGAAGGTTGGCACGCCACTGCGTGCGGCTTTGGGCGTCGGGCTGGTAGCGCGTCGTGTCGATGCCGTTGGGCATGCTCTCGATGCGTGCCGGCGGGACCGCGCGTTGTGCGATGAAGGCGGCGACGGCGTCGTCGCTGACGTTGGTCGTCAAGTCCGTCCACCGGTCAGTCAGCCGGTAGGCCAGCATTCGCAGACGTCCGCCTTCGTTGCGGCTGTGCGCGCTCGTCACCAGCACCGGCATCGGCACAAACCAGCGCGCCACGCGGGCGAGCAGATTGGCATGCACCATATGGGCGTGCACGACGTCTGGCTTCGATGTGCGCAGATGCGAGACGAGCCGCCGCAAGGCACACGCGAGCGACCACGGCGTCTTGCCGGCCTTCAGCTCGATGAGCGTGAACTGTGGCGATGACGGCAAGTCGATGGCGCAGGTGCCGGTCAGCGATATCAGAGTGACGTCGTGACCGCGTGCGAGAAAGCCTCGGGCGAGATCGGCCACCTGGGTCTCGGCGCCGCCTAATTGCAGACCGGTGACGAACAGGACGATCTTCATCGCGCGCCCTCCCGGGTTGCCTGGCCGCCGTTCCAAAGCGTTTCCCAACGTGCCGCGATGGCATCGGCCCGGAAGTCCCGTGCGTGTGCGTAGCCGGCCAGACCTAGTTTGCGTCGCAGCGCGGCGTCGCCAATGAGCCGGAACAACGCGCGAGCCAGCGCTTCGATGTCGCCGTCGTTCACGACAAGGCTGTCGACTTCGTCATGCAGCAGCGCGCGAGGGCCGGCGTCGGCGGCGTAGGCCACGACAGGCAACGCATACGCCTTCGCCTCGATCAGCACCAGCCCGAAGCTCTCGCGTCGCGATGGCAGGCAGTAGATCGACGCTCGTGCATAGTGCTGTGCGATATCGGCCACTGCGGGCAGCACCTCGACGCTATCGCTCACGCCCGCGTCGCGTGCTTGTGCGAGCAGCGATGCGCGCAGCGGACCATCGCCCACGATCCGCACCCGCCAGCCGCAGGTGTCATGCGCGATGCGTGCCCACGCGTCGATCAGCCGGTCGAAGCCCTTCTCAGGCACCAGACGTCCGACGGCCAGAATGCAGTGCTCGCCATCGTGTTCGTGGTCGTTGTGCTCGGGAGGCGCGTCGGGAATTGCGATGCCGAGCGGATTGGGCAGTGTGACGAACTGCGCATGAGCCTTTGGATGATGCGTTTGCCAGGCGGCGCGATCGGCCTGCGTGAGCACAACGACGGCATCGTATCGACGCGCCGCCAGCGCACGTGCCCACCGGCGCGCGCGTCGGCCGAGGTCGCTGGCGTAGGTGCTGTGCTCCCACGCGATGCGTTGCAGCGGCAGGCCGAGCGTGGCGGGCACCGTGTAGAGCGCGAGCATCGGGTCGACGTCGATCATCACCTCGATCGCGTGCTCGCGCACGTAACGCCGCAGTTGCCGCACGATGGACAGATAGTGATGCCGGAAGGCTACGCGCTCGGCGAACATCGCATGGTGCGTGACACCGGGCACCAACGGGAAGACGGGGGTGTGACCCCACAGCGAGAGCACATGCACGCGATGGCCGCGCGCCGCGAAGGCATTCGCCAGCGTGGCGGTGGCGCGCTCGGCACCGGCGAACGCCGCGAGCGTGCCCGTGAACAGACAGAGCGTGCGCGGGACGGTGGAAGTCAGGGGCTGGGCCAGTGTCATCGCGTCAGTCCCGTCGAAGCAGCCAGATGCCAAGCACCAGCGCGGCCGCATAGCCTGCGCCGAAGCCGAGTGCCCCGGCGAGCGCACCGAGTTGCGGCGCGAGACCGCGCACGACCACGAACGCCACCACGGCGGCGCACAGCCATTTGGTGATGACCCAGCGTCCGGCGCCGCGACGGATCAGCGTGAGGTTCAGCGCGGCGTCGGCGAACACGAGAATCCCCATAAGTGCCGAGACGCGCAGAATTTGGGCAGACTCCGAGAATCCCGCGCCGTAAATCAGATGCACGATCCAGGGGGCGAGTAGCGCGATCGGAACCGCCAGACTCGCGCCGGCGGCCACCATCAGCCATACGGCCCGCACGGTGTTGCGTCTTGCGGTGGCATTGTCGGCCGTCTGGAAAATCAGTTGCGGTGCCAGCGAATTGGCGATGATCGGTGCGACGAGCACGAAGTTTTCCGTGATCTGCATGGCTGCGGCGTAGGCGCCCAACTCCGAGAGCGGAATGAGCGGCTTGAGCACGAGCTGGTCGATGCGCTTGAAGAGAATCATGAGCATCAGGCCGCCCCAGAACGTCATGCCGCTCGCGAGCAGATCGAGCAACAGCTTGCGTTGCCAGATCACCGGTGTCTTCGGCGAATGCTTCAGGTAATAGCGCACGAGCAGCGCGGCGGCCACGATCGCCTCGATGGCATAGACGATGGCGAACGCGGCGACGCCCGCGTGTAGCGCGAACAGGGCGGCCACGAGCGCGAGCTTGACGCCGAGTCCGCAGAGGTTGGCCGTCACGCTCGGCCGGTTGAACGTGCGCGCTTGCAGCCACGCGATCACGATGCCGAACGGCTCGCGGAACCACAGCGCCAGGCCGAGCCAGAGCGCGACGGCAACCAGATCGGACTCTGCGAAGCCGATGAGGTAGATGGCGAGCATCGTATAAGCGACGACGGCGGCGGCCATGCGCAGCACGAAGGCGTGCGCGATGACCGTGCGTTGGTCGGCCTCCGGCTTGCCGACCAGACGCGGCACCACGACCTCGCTGCCGCACAGCAGCGTGAGGGAAGCCGCGAGGAACACGAGCGATTGCGCGTATTGGAACAGGCCGAACTGCGCGGCGCCGAGACTACGGGCCAGCAGGCCGGAGACTACGATACCGCCGACGATTTGCGCGCCGCGCTCGGTCAGCATCCAGAGGATGTTTCGAATGATGGTGCGATAGGGCATGTGGCGCTCGCGCGGCTCACTCGTTCTCAAGATAAGCAAAACCGGCCTTGCGAGGCCGGTGCGGGTGGACTTCACGCGCTTGTCACGTCGCGCGGCCATGGATTGTAGGCCATGACTGACAAGGGTTTCGGGACATGCCGCAGTGCGGCGAAGTCCCGTATAATTTTAGCGTAATGCCGCTGTTCCCGGCCGGGCTTTCCCGCCGGGATTTGACGTTTGCGGCGCGGCCGGCGTGTGTTTCGTCGCCAAGGCGCTTCGCAATTTCTGGCCCGTGCCGGGTTCGGGCAGGCAACAGGCCGGGCCCCCGCATCGGATGCTCACTTCTCCCCTCGTTTCCGAGAGACGCTTTCCCATGACGCAAACCACGCAAGTTTCGCCTGCGATTTTCAAGGCATATGACATTCGCGGCATCGTCGGCAAGACCCTGGATGCCAACGTTGCGAACCTGATCGGCCGTGCGTTCGGCACCGCGCTGCGTCGCGAAGGCGGCAATGCCGTCGTCGTCGGCCGCGATGGCCGTCTGTCCGGCCCCGAACTTGTCGGCGCCCTCTCCGAAGGCCTGCGTGCCTCGGGTGTCGACGTGGTCGATATCGGCGTCGTCGTCACGCCGATGGTCTATTTCGCGACGAACGTCACGCTGCATGGCCGGGTGGTCGATTCCGGCATCATGGTCACGGGCAGCCACAACCCGCCCGACTACAACGGCTTCAAGATGGTGCTGCGCGGTCGCGCGATCTATGGCGATGCGATCCAGGGGCTGGCGAAGCTGATCGAACAGCAGGACTTCGAAACGGGGCAGGGCACGTACACGGCCGATGAAATCGGCGAGTCGTATCGTGCGCGTATCGCCAACGATGTGCATCTGGCGCGTCCGATGAAGATCGCCGTGGATTGCGGCAACGGGGTGGCGGGCGCTTATGCCCCGGCGCTGTTCCAGGCGCTCGGTTGCGACGTCGTCGAACTGTTCTGCGACGTGGACGGCACCTTCCCGAACCATCACCCGGACCCGGCCCATCCTGAAAATCTTCAGGATCTGATCAAGACGCTGCAAACGACCGATGCAGAAATCGGTCTGGCGTTCGATGGCGACGGCGACCGTCTGGGCGTGGTCACCAAGGATGGTCAGATCATCTATCCGGATCGTCAGTTGATGCTCTTTGCCGCCGAGGTGCTGAGCCGCAACCCGGGCGAGAAGATCATTTATGACGTGAAGTGCACGCGTAACCTTGCGACGTGGGTGCGCCAGCACGGCGGCGAGCCGCTCATGTGGAAGACGGGCCACTCGCTGGTCAAGGCCAAGCTCAAGGAAACGGGCGCGCCGCTCGCGGGTGAGATGAGCGGCCACGTGTTCTTCAAGGATCGTTGGTACGGCTTCGACGACGGCCTTTACACGGGCGCGCGTCTGCTCGAAATCCTGTCGAAGGCGGCCGATCCGAGCGCAGTGCTCAACGCGTTGCCCAACTCGATTTCCACGCCTGAGTTGCAGATTCCGCTGGCCGAAGGCGAGAACTTCGCGCTGATCGACAAGCTGCGCGAGACCGCCAAGTTCGAAGGTGCGCAGGACATCATCAGTATCGACGGCGTGCGTGTCGAATATCCGGATGGTTTCGGTCTGGCCCGTTCGTCGAACACCACGCCGGTGGTCGTGCTGCGCTTCGAGGCCGATAGCGAAGCCGCGATCCGGCGCATTCAGGATGACTTCCGTCGCGCCATTCTGGCGGTCAAGTCCGACGCGAAGCTGCCCTTCTGACGCGAGGCCGGGCACACGCCCGGCCAATCCGTCACCTTGACGCTTCGGCACTTCGCTGGCGTTGATGCAAGTGCCCGATGAAGGGCGCTGGACGCGGTAAGTGCGTCGCAACCACGTCGCAACTGCGTCGGGCCAACGCCGCAACTGCGCCTTACTCTGGCCGTGAGCGTGCGGTAAGGGTGCCGTAACGAGAACGATGGCGGCAAACATGTCCGGCGGGCCGGGTCGGGGTAAAATCGCGGTTTTGCTCACGAGGCCCGGCCGAACCGCCGGAGCGTTCGGTTGCAGGTTCTGATCGTCAAAGTCTCGTCGCTCGGCGACGTCGTCCATAACATGCCCGTGGTGCAGGACATTCTGCGCCACTATCCCGACGCCCAGATCGACTGGGTGGTGGAAGAGGGCTTCGTCGACCTCGTCAAACTCGTGCGCGGTGTGCGCCGGGTCATTCCCTTCGCCCTGCGCCGCTGGCGCAAAAAGCCGTTCGCCGCCAGCACCTGGCAGGAAATCGGCAAATTCCGCCACGCGCTGCGCGAGACGCCCTACGACTTCGTGATCGACACGCAAGGTCTGGTCAAGACCGGCTGGATTGCGCGCACGGCGCGTGGCACCGTGTGGGGACTGGGCAACCGGACCGAGGGGGCCAGCTACGAGTGGCCGGTGCGTTATTTGTACCGTCACATGGTGCGTATCGAGCCTCATACCCATGTGGTGACGCGCTCGCGGCTGCTGGTTGCCGGCGCGATGGGCTTTCAGGTGCCGGGCGACATCGACTTCGGCATCGCCACCGAGCGCGCGGATCACAGCCAGTGCCCGGACCGTGCGTACGCGGTGTTCGTCCATGCCACCTCGCGCGAGGACAAGACCTGGCCTGAGGACGACTGGATCGCGCTGGGCCGGGATCTGGCCGCGCAGGGTTTCCTGATCGTTTTGCCGTGGGGCAGTGCAGCCGAGCGTGAGGTGTCGCTGCGACTGGCGGCGGCATTGGGTGAAGATGCCTGGGTGCCGCCGAAGATGAACTTGTCGCAGGTCGTCGGCCTCATCGATCGCGGCGCGATCACCGTAGGCGTGGACACCGGTTTGGTACATATTGCCGCAGCGCTGAACCGTCCGACCATCGAGCTATACAATTTCAGCACGGCGTGGCGCACCGGGGGATTCTGGTCGCCGCACATCATCAATCTTGGCGACGCCGAACACAAGCCAACGCTCGCGCAAGTGCGCGACGCCGTGCGCCTGCTCGCACCGTCGCTGCCGTCTGTGATGCGCGGCGACGCCACGTCCGGGGAGGGCCGAAGCGCATGAGCCAAACGAACGAAAGCAGTCAGATCGTTACCGTCGAATCCGGCAACTGGCAAGGGGCAGACCTGTCGATAGCGCGCGAGACGCTGGTGGCCGATGTCGAGGCAGGCAAGGTGCTTTACTTTCCGCATCTGGCCTTTGCCATCGACGCCGGGGAACAGCGCCTGCTCGATCCGTCGATTGCCGATCCGAAGCGCAAGAACATCAGCCTGGATCCCAGGACCGATGTGCTCGTCGGTGTGGCCGCCGACGACGCCACGCAGCGCGCCGTCCATGCGCTGGTCAAGCGCTACTACACGCAGGCAAGCAGCCTGATCGACGGCTTGCTGCCCGAGTATCGCGGCAAGTTGCGCGCGGCGCCGACGAGCCTGCGCCTGCATCAGGTCGAAACACGTCAGACGTCATGGCGCAAGGACGACAGCCGCCTGCACGTCGACGCCTTCCCGTCGCGCCCGAACTACGGCGAGCGCATTCTGCGCGTATTCACCAACATCAACCCTGCGGGGCAGCCGCGCGTCTGGCGCGTGGGCGAGCCGTTCGAAGACGTGGCCCGACGCTTCCTGCCGAAAGTGCCGAGGCAATGGCCGGGGTCCGCATGGCTGCAAAACGCCGTGGGCATCACCAAGCGTCCGCGCAGCGGCTACGACCACATCATGCTGCACCTGCATGACGGCATGAAAGCCGACATGGGCTACCAGCGCGATGCCAACCAGCAAACCATGCCGTTCCCGCCGGGCAGCGTGTGGGTCTGCTTCTCCGATCAGACGTCGCACGCCGTGATGTCAGGCCAGTTCATGATGGAACAGACCTTCTTTCTGCCCGCCGAAGCGATGGTGCACCCCGAGTGCTCGCCGCTGGCGGTGTTGCAACGTCTCACGCATCGGGCGCTCATCTGAATGTTGTTGCGTCTCGTCTATCGCGCGCTCTGGTGGATCGTGGCACCCCTGGCCGTCATTCGCCTGTGGTGGCGAGGCCGGTTCGAACCCGGTTATCGCCGTCACATCGGGGAACGCTTCGGGTTTTACGATTCGCCCACTTACACCGGCCGCCCGCTGATCTGGGTGCATGCCGTCTCTGTCGGGGAGACGCGCGCCGCGCAACCGCTGATCGACGCGCTGCTCGAGCGTTATCCGTCTCACGGCATTCTGCTCACGCACATGACGCCCACCGGCCGTGCCACGGGCGAAAACCTGTTCGGCGATCGTGTGCTGCGGTGTTATCTGCCTTATGACATGGTCGGCCCGACCCGGCGATTCCTGAAGCAATGGCGACCGAGCGTCGGCGTGGTGATGGAGACGGAAGTCTGGCCGAATCTGATCTTCACCTGCCGTGAAGGCGGCGTGCCGTTGGTGCTGACCAATGCGCGGATGTCGGCGCGGTCGTTCCGGCGTGCCGCGCGTTTTGGCGACGCGGCCAAGCCGGTCTTCGGCGGCTTCAGCCGTGTGTTCGCGCAAAGCGATGCCGACGCCGAACGGCTTCGCATGCTCGGAGCGAACGACGTCGACGTGATGGGCAATCTCAAGTTCGACATGACGCCCCCGCCTGCGCTGCTCGCGCTGGGCGCGCGCTGGCGCGAGCGCTTCGGCGAGCGCAAGGTCTGGCTGGCGGCGAGTACGCGCGACGGCGAGGAGGCGCTGGTGCTTCAGGCCCGCGCCATGCTCGCCGCCGCCTCGGATGTGGGGCGCCGCTCGCTGCTGGTGCTCGTGCCGCGTCATCCGCAACGTTTCGACGAAGTGGCGACGATGCTCGAGAAGGTGCGGCTCAACTACGTTCGTCGCAGTGCGTGGCCTGACGGCGACACGCCGCTGCCTGCCGATGTCGACGTTGTCCTGGGCGACTCGATGGGCGAGATGGCGGCGTATTTCTCGGCGGCCGACGTTGCGTTCATTGGCGGGAGTCTGCTGCCGCTGGGTGGGCAGAACCTGATCGAGGCGTGTGCGGCGGGCACGCCGGTGATCTTCGGTCCGCACATGTTCAACTTCACGCAGGCCAGCGAAAACGCGCTCGCGGCAGGCGCGGCGCGGCGCGTGAGCGATGCGGGCGAACTTGCCACGGCGCTGGCCGATTTGCTGCTCAACGACGACCGCCGGCTTGCCATGCGCACGGCAGCAACGCTGTTCGCGAAGCAGCATCAGGGGGCGACGGCGCGCACGGTCGACGCGCTGGGTCGTTGGCTCGATACGGGCGTTGCCCCGCAAGACTGATGTCGCAGCGTCTGCCAGACGGCAGCGGTCTGCACCGAAAACAAAATGCCTCGCATGCCGGACTGGCCATGCGAGGCATTTTGCTATGGGCTTGCGCGCGCGCTCAACGTGCTCAACGTAAACCGTCGCGCCGGTTGACTAACGCCGCATCGACGGTGCCGTGATACCCGGGCGCACGCCACGCGCGGGCAATCCTGCCCCGGCGTTGACTGGTGCGGCTTCACGAGCGCCTGCCATGGCTGCGGAAGCGTCCGGATTCTCCGTGAGCAACGCGTTGAGCAACTGCAAGTCCGTGTCGACGAGCGTGGCGGCGCTGGCCTTGAGTTGAAGGCTGGAGAGCAGCGTGCTGTAGCGCGCCTTGGCGAGATCGCGTCGCGTGGTGAAGAGCTTGTCTTCGGCGTTGAGCACATCGGCGTTGATGCGAATGCCGACCTGATAGCCGAGCTTGTTCGATGCGACCGACGACTGCGCCGATTGCTCCGCCGCTTCGAGCGCCTTGACCTGCGCCAGCCCGCTCGACACGCCGAGATAGGACTGACGGGCGTTAAACACCGCCAGACGTCGCGCGTCGTCGAGATCCGTCATGGCCTTGTCTTCGAGGGCGAGTGTCTGGCGCAACTTACTCTGCACGGCGCCGCCCGAGAAGATCGGAATGCTGATCTGAATGCCGATCTGTCCGGCAGAGCTCGGCCCCGAGCCCTGACTCGACGGGCTCGACATGGCCGACGACAGCAAACTGTTCGCGTTGCCGACATTCGAATGTGCCCCGGCGGCAACGAGGTCGACCGACGGCATATAACCCGACTTGGCCTTCGACGTCTCACGCCGCGCCGTCTCGAGCGTGAGCGTTTGCAACTGCACGCCGTAGTTCGACTGCTCCGCTTGCGCGACCCAGTCGGCCACGTTGTTGGGCTGAGGCGACGGCAGTGTCGCGCCGGCACGCAGCGTGGCGAGCGAGCCGACCGGATGCCCGACGATCCGCGCGAAGGCGGCACGGCGCACGTCGAGCGTGTTCTGTGCGGCGATTTCCTGCGCGGTGGCCTGATCGAAGCTGGCCTGCGCTTCGTTGGCGTCGACGATCGTGGCGTTGCCGACCTCGAAATTGCGCTTGGCAGACGCGAGTTGCTCGGCGATGGCCTGCTTGTGCGTGCCGGCGAGCGCGAGGTCGTCTTGCGCTGCGAGCACGTCGAAGTAGGCGGTGGCCACGCGCAGAATCAGGTCCTGCTCGGCTTGTGCAAACGCTGCCTCGGCACTCGCGACCGTGAGCTTGCCCTGCTGATACGACTGCCAGCTATCCCAGTGGAAGATGGGCTGCGTGAGCGCGAGGCTGTAGCCGCTGCTCACGAACGTGTTCGACACGCTCCCCGAGCCATAGTGCGTGTTCACCGAGCCCCAGCGCGCGGAGACTTGCGGCAGGAGCGCGGCGCGGGCTTGCGGCAGGGCTTCGATGTTGGCGAGGTAGGCCGAGCGGGCGCTGGCGATCAGCGCGTCGCGGCTTTGCGCTTCGCTGTAGAGCTGGAGAAGGTCGGTGGCGCCGGCGGGAGCGGCGTGAATCATGAGGGCTGCCAGCGTCGTCGCCATGACGAGAACGCTCGCAGAGACGGTGCGCCGCGCAGGCGCACGCTTGGCCGCGCGCTCACGCGCGGCAAGCCTCGGGGGGCGCATGGCCCTGGCTCAGTAAGTCGGCATCGACGGATCGACCTGGCGAGCCCAGGCATCGATTCCGCCGTCCAGATTGAACATCTGGGAGAAACCCTGTTGTTCCAGAAACATCGCGGCGCGCGCGCTGCGCATGCCGTGGTGGCAGATGCACACGATGGGCGCATCGGCGTCGAGTTCGCTCAGACGGGCGGGCACGTCGCCGAGCGGTACGTTCTTGCTCTGGGCGATGTGGCAGGTCTGCACTTCCCAATCCTCACGCACGTCGAGGAGCGTGGGTTGGCTGCGGTCCCCGTCCGCGAGCCACTGGGCCAATTGCGCCGGTGTAATGTTTTGCATGATGTTCGTGTGTCGTATGGATGGCGTCCGGTCCTCGCTGATTCCCGTACACAGTTGCCCAGACAGCAGGGCACGGGACCGGTCCGCTCGCGGCATTCCGGGCAGCGCGCCATCCGTCACCGAACGGCACGCGACCCGGGCGCCGGGCTCAGAACTTGAAGCTCGACGGTTGCGGCGCGACCAGATAGGCCACTTGCGTCTCGAACAGGTTTTCGGTGCGGTACTCGTTCTCGGAAATGCGCGTGATGAGCTTCGCTTCCATGACCGGGACGCCGCCAATGAACGCTGCGAGACGGCCGCCGACCTTGAGTTGGTCGAGGAACGCTTGCGGCAGTTCGGCCAGGGCACCCGAGATGGCGATCACGTCGTACGGCGCGGCGGCGCTCCAGCCTTGCGCGCCGTCGGCGTTGACGACTTCCACGTTGGTCACGCCGTTGGCGCGCAGCGTCTGCTGGGCTGTCTGGGCGAGGTTCGCGTCGAGCTCGACGCTCGTCACGTGATGCGCGTTATAGGCGAGCAGGGCGGCCATGTAGCCCGAACCCGTGCCGATCTCGAGCACGTTCTCGTTCTTCTTCGGCGCGAGCGCTTGCAGGATGCGCGCTTCGACGCGCGGGAACATCATGTGCTGGCTCTTGTCGGCGATGGCCGCACCCGGCAGCGGCAGCTCGACGTCCGTGAATGCGAGGGCGCGCTGGGCCGTCGGCACGAAGTCCTCGCGCTTGACCAGCTTGAGCAGATTGAGCACTTCTTGATCGAGCACGTCCCAGGGACGGATTTGCTGCTCGATCATGTTAAAGCGGGCCTGTTCGTAATTCATTTCGGTTACCGTGGGTAGTAGGCAAACACAACCCGGCATTTTACCAGTTCCGGGCGGCAGTCATGATGACGCGTGAACTTTTGCCGCTCAGGCGGCGCAAGGGCGACGTCTACAGCGGGTATGTGGCGTCTTGGTGGCGTCTATGTGCGGCGTGGATGCTGCGCCTATGCGGCGGCCATCGGCGTGACCGGTTGGGCGACCCGGAGCAGGTACGCGCCGCACATCGTCGCCATCTGGTCGGCGATCTGCCCTGCCAGTGTCTCGTAGCAGGCGCCGGCGGGCGCGCGATTTTCCAGAATCGCCTTGATGGGGCCGGTCATCGAGTTCAGAAACACGAAGGCGACCGTCTCGGGATCGTCGAAATGCGCGCCGTGCGCCGTTTTCAGCATGGCGACGACGGCCGTATGCATGCGCGTGGCCGCCGACGTAAACACTTCCCGTCCATCCAGATCTTCCGAGAGGCGGTACAGCGCCTGCGCTTCTTCGATGTCCGTCATCTTGGCGCCGACGTACGCCTTGGCCAGCGCGCGCGCCATCTCGTCCAGCGGCTGACCATGAGAGGCCGCGCACGTGGCCTCCACCGTCTCGACGATCCGGTCGATGTGCCGCCCGAGTACCGCGTAGAGCAACACCTGCTTGTTCTGGAAGTACTGGTACAGCGTGCCGACCGACACGCCCGCCCGCTCGGCAACGCGAGTCGTGGTCAGTTGACGTCCGCCGTCGAGCAACAAAACCTGAAGCGCAGCTTCGAAAATGGCGTCGATCGTGACCCGCGAACGCGCTTGCTGCGGCGATTTACGGGGCGTTGCGGGGCCTTGCCTGTCCGTTTTCATATGCGAATAGAAAAACTGAAGGATTCTTCATAAACTCGATGCTAACAAATTTGCGTGCGGTCAGGCGCAGCACAACAGGGAATTCGACGGGAGCAGTGATGAAACGGGACGCAATCGAGAACGCGGTACGCGAGGACGCCGAACGCCATCTGGGAAGCGTGGCACTGGTGACGGGCGCCACGCGTGGCATTGGCCACGAAGTGGCGCGTGCGCTGGCCGAGGCGGGCATGACGGTACTCGTGGGGGCGCGCGAGGAAGCGAAGGGCGAGGAAGTGGTTGCACCGCTGCGCAAGGCGGGTTTTCAGGCGGAGACGTTGGTGATCGACCTGCTGCGGTCCGAGACGCTGCATGCGGCGGCTTATCGCATCGGTCGGTATTACGGGCGGCTCGACGTGCTGGTGAACAACGCGGGTGTGACCGATCCGCGCGACGGCGCCCCGGAGAAAGCCTCCATCGAAGCGGTCGAGCGGGTGTTCGCGACGAACTTCTTCGGCACATTGCGCGTAACGCAAGCCATGTTGCCGTGGCTGGCGCGCTCGCCGCGCGCGCGTATCGTCAATGTGTCGAGCGGGCTCGGTTCGCTCGCGTACAACAACGATCCGGCGTGGGAGTACTCGGCGTTCCGGCAGATCGGATTCAATGCGTCGAAGGCGGCGTTGAACATGCTGACCGTGCAGCTCGCGCACACGTTGCGCGAGACGTCGATCACGGTGAACTCGGTCGATCCGGGGGCGCCTGCCGATTTGGCCATCGATGCGAGCGATGCGCGTGATGGTCGCGATGACCGCAGTAAGCGCCCGCGGCAGGGGTTGGCCGAGGGGGCGCGCAGCGTGCTGATGCTGGCGCTCGGCGAGCGCGGGCCGGTCACGGGCGGGTTCTTCGACAGTGAGGGCAGTTTGCCCTGGTAAGCCTGAAAGCCTGAGCCGCGGGCGGGCTGGCATTCGAGCCCCCCGCTTCGTCACTCACGGTAGAATGCGCAGCCTGACGCGGTGTCGTCCCCTGCGGATCACGCCGCGCTGCCCAGTATTTCCCCCACGTCCATTCATGCATTGCCGATCTCATTGCGCGGCGTGTTGTATCGCGCCTTCCATCTCGACGCCGATTCCCGGTATGCCCAACGGCAAGCCGGCGAACACCCGCTGTGTGCAGTTGGACGCCGACGACCGCTGCCGGATTTTCGGCAGCCCGCAGCGTCCGGCGGTGTGCGGTTCGTTGCAGCCTTCGCCCGAGATGTGCGGCGAAAATCGCGTGCAGGCCATCGCATGGCTCACGCAACTGGAAGCCATGACGGCGCCGATGGCGGTGTAATTGCCGTGATGGCATTAATGGCGGTAATGGCAGTAATGGCAGTAATGGCGCACGGCGTGGCGCAGTGGCGTGCATCGAGGCGCACCGGGGGCGTAGGAGGACGTCATGAGCGAATGCTATAGTCGCGCGTGTCGGGCGCCGGGCGCCCTGTAGCGGAACGTGACATGCCGGATAGTGTTCATCCAGATCAGCCAATTCGTCAGCAGTGCGAGATGCCTGTTGCACAGCGCCTGCCGCGCGCTTCACGCGTCTCAGGCGTTTCACTCGCTTCACGCCGCCGATGGCTGGCGTTGACGGGGGCCACGGCCCTTGCCGCCGGGCTGGCTGCCTGCGCGGCGTTGCCCTTCGGCAACGAATATACCTTCTCCGAAAGTCAGTTGCAGCGCGCGCTCGACCGCAAGTTTCCATTCGACCGGCGCGTGCTGGCTGTGCTCGACGTCAATCTCACGCATCCTCGTCTGACCTTGCTGCCGGAGCGCAATCGTCTGGCCGTGTCCGTCGACGCCACGGTAACGCACCCGCTGGGCGGTGCGCCGCTCACCGGCACGCTCGCCATCGACAGCGCACTCGCGTACGACCCGGCGACGATGTCGGTCGTGCTGCGCGATCCGGAGGTCGAGACCTTCACGATCGCCGGCTTGCCCGAGCGCTGGTCACGGCAATTGAACGCCGCAGGTGCCTTGATCGCGACGCAATTGTTGCAAGGTGCGCCCATCTACACCTTCAAGCCCGAGCAACTCAACATCGGCGGCGTGGCGCGTCAGCCGGGCGCGATTACCGTGCTCTCGCATGGGGTGAACGTCAAATTCGATTCACGCTGACAGGTCGGCTCGACCCCACTGCCGAGCCGCGTCAGCCAGCTAGCGTTTCTCAACCGTTATTCACGACTTCTCAGGAACTCATTGCATGGATTTGTTGCTGGCGTTCAAAGCCGTCATTCTCGGTGTGGTCGAAGGTCTGACCGAATTTCTGCCGATCTCGTCGACCGGCCACCTGATTCTGGTCGGCAGTCTGCTCGACTTCAACGACGACAAGGGCAAGGTCTTCGAGATCGTGATTCAGTTCGGCGCGATTCTCGCGGTGTGCTGGGAGTTTCGCGTGAAGATCGCGCAGGTGGTGGCGGGCCTTGGCAGCGATGTGAAGGCGCGTCGCTTTGCGGTGAACGTGATCGTCGCGTGCTTGCCGGCCATCGTGCTCGGCTTGTTGCTCGGCAAGCACATCAAGGCCGTGTTGTTCAATCCGACGGTGGTGGCCACGGCGTTCATTGTCGGCGGCGTAATCATTTTGCTGGTGGAGCGGCATAACCGTCGCAATGCAGACGCGGGCAAGCTGCCGCGTGTGAATTCCATCGACGACCTCTCGCTTGCCGACGCGCTGAAAGTCGGTTGCGCACAATGTCTCGCGCTGGTGCCGGGCACGTCGCGCTCGGGGGCGACGATCATCGGCGGCATGATGTTCGGGCTCGAGCGCAAGGTCGCCACCGAGTTCTCGTTTTTCCTTGCGATCCCGATTCTGTTCGGCGCCACCCTTTACGAACTCTACAAGGCGCGCTCGACGCTGTCGGTCGATGACTTCAGCCTGTTCGGCATCGGCTTCATCGCGGCGTTCATCAGTGCTTTCATCTGCGTGCGTTGGCTGCTGCGCTACATCGCTTCGCACGACTTCACGGCGTTCGCGTGGTATCGCATCGCGTTCGGTCTGGTGGTGCTGGCCACGGGGTACAGCGGGCTGGTCGTCTGGGCTGATTGATCGGGCGCACACGACACCGGGAACAGGAAAAAAGAAGGGGCACCGCGAGGTGCCCCTGATGCATTCCGGCGACGTCGGCGAGGTGCCTCAGCCGCGTTTGCGGAATACGAGATCCCACACGCCGTGGCCGAGGCGCAGGCCGCGATTCTCGAACTTCGTCACAGGACGGTAGTCAGGGCGCGGCGCGTAATCGGCCGCCGTGTTTTCGAGCGTGGGCTCTGCGCCGAGCACTTCGAGCATCTGCTCGGCATACTCCTGCCAGTCCGTCGCACAGTGCAGATAGCCGCCCGGTTTCAGACGCGAGGCGAGCAATGCCACGAACGGCGGTTGCAGCAGGCGGCGCTTGTGATGGCGCTTTTTGTGCCACGGATCGGGGAAGAACACGTGCACGCCATCGAGCGAGCCTTCCGGCAGCATGTGCTGAACGACTTCCACGGCGTCGTGTTGAATGATGCGGACGTTCGACAGCGGCGTCTCGCCGATGAGCTTGAGCAATGCGCCCACGCCCGGCTCGTGCACTTCCACGCCGAGAAAATCGTCTGCCGGGCGCACCTTCGCGATGTGCGCGGTGCCGTCGCCCATGCCGAAGCCGATTTCCAGGATGCGCGGGGCGTCGGCGCGCCCGAAGGCGGCGGGCCAGTCGAGCGTGTGCGGGGCATACGGCAGCACGAACTTCGGGCCGAGCAGCTCGAAGGCGCGCTTCTGCGCTTCCGAGCTGCGTCCGGCGCGACGCACGAAGCTGCGAATGCGGCGCGGGTGCGCTACGCCGTCCGGGCCGACGAACGTCTCGTCGTCGCCCGTGGCGTGGGATTGCGGCGCGCCGAGGTCGGCGTCGTCGTGGGCCGGTTGCGCGTCGTCAGCCGGCGGGTGTCCGTGGTTCGTCATGGAAACAAAAAGCCGTCTGGGACGACGGCTTGTCGAGGAGTGCTGCGGCGGGCGGCAGATCCGGCATTACTGCCCGATGTGGCGCCCAACACGATGATTTTTCAAAGGATTTCCCCGGGCCTTGGCGTCGGGAACGGGCTCGATTATCCACCGGAACCCCTTCACTGGCAAGTTGACGCCCCGCTCACGCCGGCCGGACGACCTGCGTGTCCTCCGGCGTGACGGGCCGCCCGTCGCGGGTGGTCGGCCGCAGATCGGCCAGCGGCTCGCCGGTTCGCGTGTCGATCAGCGTCGAGTGCGGCTCGCGCCGTCCGAACCGATGTTTCTCGCCCCATTGCCGCAGCGCCACGATCAGCGTGAAGAGTTCGCGACCCTGAGGCGTGAGCACGTACTCCTGATACGACGTGCCGTCCGAGGCGGGCTGCACCGAGAGAATGCCCGCTTCGACCAGCGCTCGCAGACGCGTCGTCAGCATGCTGCGCGCCACGCCCAGACTGCGCAGGAAGTCGCCGAAGCGGCGCACGCCATCGAAGGCGTCGCGCACGATGAGCAGGCTCCAGCGATCGCCAATGATGTCGACCGTGCGCGCGACGGGACAAGTGTCGAGCGAAGGGGCGGGCGAAGGGGCGGGCGAAGGGGGGGACGAAGTGTCGGGCGCTTCAGGTTGGCGTTGCGTCATGGCGTGGCGGTCTTGCATGGCTGAAAATTGAGTTTCATTTTAAGACTGGTTTGGTTATGATCCAACGAGTCTTAATTTGAGACTGGTTTGGGGGCTTCATGTCATCGTGTCCATCGACGAACGCCGTGAGTGCATCAACGGCATCAGCGGTATCAGCGGTATCAGCGATAACAAAGGTACCAGCGACATCGAACGCGTCCGACGCGGCACGGCGAATGCCGCGCGCGCTCGTTGCGATCTTCGCGTGTGCGGCGGGGCTGAGTGTCGCCAACGTCTATTACGCGCAGCCCTTGCTCGATGCGCTGGCCGACGACTTCGGCATCTCGCGTGGCGCGGCGGGGGGCGTGGTGACGGCAACGCAGGCGGGGTGCGCGCTGGCATTGCTGTTCCTCGTGCCGTTGGGCGATCAGTGGGAGCGTCGGCGGCTCATGCTCGTGCAGCTCGCCATGCTGACGCTGAGCCTGCTGGCGGTATCGGCGGCAACGTCTGCACTCGCGCTGCTGGCGGGCATGACGCTGGTCGGCATGCTGGGCACGGCGATGACACAGGGCCTCATCGCCTATGCATCGAGTGCGGCGGGTGAGCACGAACGCGGACGCGTCGTCGGTGCCACGCAAGGCGGCGTTGTCGTCGGCCTGCTGCTGGCGCGGGTCATGGCGGGGGGCATTGCCGATATCGCGGGATGGCGCGGCGTGTATCTGGCCTCCGCAGGGGCAATGCTGGTGCTCGGGGGCGTGCTATGGCGCGCGCTGCCGCGTCAGGCGACCCCGGGCACACGTCAGCGCTACGTCGTGCTGTTGGCGTCGATGTTCCGTCTGTTGCGCGAGGAGCGCACGCTCCAGATTCGCGGCACGATCGCGCTGCTGATGTTCATGGCGTTCAGCATTTTCTGGAGCGCGTTGGTGTTGCCGCTCTCTGGCGGGCCGTTTCACTTCTCGCATACGAGCATCGGCGCGCTCGGGCTCGTGGGGGCGGCCGGGGCGCTGGCGGCCGCGCGCGCGGGGTATTGGGCTGATCGCGGATGGGCGCAGCGTACGACCGGCGTCGCGCTCGTGCTGCTGGTGGTGTCGTGGCTGCCGCTCGCGGGCCTGCATGTGTCGCTGGGCTGGCTCGTCGTCGGCGTGTTGTTGCTTGATCTCGCGGGACAGGCGATTCACGTGACGAATCAGAGCCTGATCTTCGCGGCGAGAACCGATGCACCGAGTCGTCTCGTGGGCGCGTACATGCTGTTCTACGCGACGGGCAGCGGCTTGGGGGCGGTGGCGGCGACGGCGACTTACGCGGGCTTCGGTTGGACGGGCGTGTGCGCGCTTGGCGCGGGCGTGAGTCTGGCGGCGTTGGTGTTCTGGGCGATGACGTTGCGCTGGATGCCGGCTGTCGCTGCCGGTCGGCATTAAGGCGCATTAAGACACGCCAGCGAGCGTCAATTAGCCTCAGCGAGCTTTCGCGCGTGACGGCTTGGCGACGGTGGCGCCGCGTGCCGCTGGCTTATTGCCGAGCACCCCGGTCGTCTCCATGTCTTCGAGCCACGAGAGGGCGTCGGCATGGCGCAGGAAGTGCCGCAGGTAGTCGGGCGAGACGTCGTGCATGAGCGAGAGCGCGCGGTGTACCAGATGGCTGGAATTGAGCGGCCCGGCGTTCTCCGGCACTTGCGCGAGCGACTGGCGCAGATTGCCGTCGGTGCTGAGCTTCGACCACGTCTCGCGGAAGTATTCGAGGACGTCGAGATCCTCGAAGGCGTCGTCGGTGGTGATGACCGTTGGCGTGACGGTCACGGGCATCGGTGCAGGCGGTGCAGACGGTGCGATGGGGCGCTTTACCGGCGGGGCGAAAACGCTGTCCGGTTGCGCGGCCTCTCGCGTGCGTTGCGTCTGGCGTGTTGGCGCGGCCGCTGCCGCTGGCGTTTTTCGAGCGCCCGCCGACAGTGCCGGACGTTCACTCGTCCTCCCGCTTTGCACGATGTCCGCCGTCAATGCTGCGAGCGGGGATGCTGCACGCTGCGCGGTCTGATCGGCTTTATCGACTTTATCGACTTTATCGTCGGTATCGGTTTCATCGGCTCCGATGACTTCACTGGCGCCACTGGCTCCACACGCCTCACCGGCGGATACCGTGGATGCGCTGCCAAGCGCCTGCGTCAGGTCGTCGACGAGCGCTTTCAGACGTTCGTCGAGTACGCGTCGCACATCGCCCGTGTAAGCCCGGCTGCGCCGCGCCAGCGCTTCGATGCGATGAAAGCGTGCAGGATCGCGCTTGTCGACGCCTTGCGCTCGCCATGCGGTGAGTTGTTCGGATATGGCGTCCGATACCTCGTGTGTAGCCGCTTCGGCGACATCCGCGCGCTCGACGTGCAACGCATCATGCATGAGGCTTGCCCCCACCGCTGGCGTTGCTGCGCGGCATCGGCGCGATTTCGACGCGGCGGTTCTTCGCGCGTCCGGCCTCGTCGGCGTTCGACGTGACCGGTTGCTCGGCACCGAACGCTGCCGAGAAGATCGACGACGGCGGCACGCCTGCGGCGATCAATTCGCGGGTGACGGTGAGCGCTCGCTGGGCCGACAACTCCCAGTTATCCGCGAAGCGCCGGTTCGTCTCGCGCACCTGCTGGTCGTCGGTGAAGCCGCTGACCATGAGGATTTCGTCGCTCGCGCGCAGATAGGCGGTCAGCGGGGCAGCCAGGCTGCGCAGCACTTCACGTCCCTGCGGCTGCAACTGGTCCGAGTTCAACGCGAAGAGCACGTTGCCGCTGATGCCGATGCGACCGTTCACGAGGGTGACACGGCCACCGGCGAGCGGGCCAGCCAACGCTTGCTCCAGCGTCTGGCGGCGTTGCGTTTCGGCGCGTCGCTCCTTCACTTCGCGTTCCAGCTTGGCAGACAGTTCGATCTGCACGCCGATCACGCCGAGCATGATGAGTACGAACGCCCCGAGCATCACCGACATCAGATCGCCGAAGACGGCCCACGTCGGCGCTGCGGCACCGACGTCGCCGCTGTCCGCGATGTCCGCGTCGAAATCGTCCCTCATGCTGCCACGCTACCCGGTTGTGCCCGCGTCTGCGCCAGATCCTGAAGGTTCTCGAGAATCTGCTTCTGCGACATCACGCTCAGTTCCACGACCTCGCGTGCTTGCGCGACGTAGTAGCCGAGTTGCTCGTCGCTGCGCGCCATCGACTTGTCGAGCGCGGCTTCGATGCGTTGCAGATGTTCGAGCAGTTGCGTATTCGATTCGCCGAACGATTGCACGGCGGCGCCGAAGGCGTCGCCGAGACTCGCGATTTCCACCGCGCTGCCCGTGACCTGTGCCGACGCGGCGGTGAGCTTTTCGGTTTGGGCGGCGATGGCGTCGCCCAGATTCGTGCTGGCGCGCTCGAGCAGTTGAGCGGACGTCGTCACCAGTTCATCGACGGCGGCGCGTTGCTCGTTACCAGCGTGCTTGACGGTGTCGAGCAGCGTGCCCAGCGTGTCGAGCAGACGCGAGCGTTCTTCCAGCATGGCGTTGTCGCGCACCATGCTGTCCGAGAGCTTCTGACGCAGCTCGCCGATGATCTCGGCGGCGGCCTTCGGCGCTTCGGACGCGGTTTGCACGAGGCGTGAAATCTCGGCGATGGTGTCGCTGGCGTTGGCACGCGTCTGTTCGGACATCTCCAGCGCGGTGCGAGCGAGCGTGTCGCAGATGGCTTGCTGCTGGCTGGCGGTTTGCGCGCCGATCTGTTGCCACTCCGAGCGCAGCGTGGCGAGGGTGCCTTCGAGCGTTTCGGTCCATGCCGACAGACGTTGCGTCTCGCGCTCGGCGGTGGCGTCGTGATGCGCGGCGTTGGCGGCGTTCAATGCTTGCAGCAACGAGGCGCTGTGCTCGGCGAACGCGCTGGTCGTCGCCGCCACGAGTTGCTGGTTGCCATCGGCCAACCGCTCGCTCGTGCGAGTGTGCTCTGCAATGGCGTCGCGCCACGTTTGTGCGACGGTGTCGGACGTCGAATCCATCTGCGCCGAGACGCTTTGCAGCAACTGCGTCGAGCGCGTCTCGAAGGTGTCGGCGAAGCGCGCGAGCGCACCGGCCAGATCGCGCGCGAGGGCGTCGTTCGCGAATTGCTGTGCCGTGAGGGCCTGCTTCCACTCGCCTGATACGACGGCGGCCGTCTCCGACACGCTTTGCATGGCGCCTTCGGTGCGCTGGCTCACGCCGTCGATCAAGTGCGCCGAGCCTTGCTCGAAGGTCTCGGTGAAGCGGGTGAGCGCGGCGGCGAGTTCGGTGTTCAGCGCGGCGTTGGCCTGCTGTTGCAGCGCGATCGATTGATCCCACGCCTGTGCCACGCGCTCGTGCGCCACCGTGACATTGCCGCTGGCGGCATCGAGCTTGGTGGCCACATCGCCAAGCAATGCGCTGGAGCGGGCTTCGAAGGTCTGTGCGAAACGTTCCAGCGCGATGCCGAGATCCTGCGTGAGGGCGTTGTGCGAGCGCTGCTGTTGGGCGAGGGCTTGCTCCCATGCCTGAGCCACGCTCGTCTGCGCCGTCGCGATGCTGCCGGTGGCGTTGTCGAGGCGTGTGGTGACGTCGGCGAGCAGGCCGGTGGAGCGTGTCTCGAAGGTATGGGCAAATTGGGCGAGCGTCGCGCCGAGGTCCTTGGCGAGCGCATCGTTGGTCTGCTGCTGTGCGGCGAGCGATGTTTCCCACGTCTGCGCAACACCCGAATGCGAGGCGCTGATTTGCCCCGTCGCGGTTTCGAGGCGGGCGGCAACTTCGTCGACGAGCTTGGCCGAGCGGGTCTCGAACGTTTGCGTGAA
>Ga0181519_10000322_pt1 | contig 45050 bp, 45 predicted proteins | sample PEATcosm2014_Bin_26_FD_121102 | JGI IMG/M metagenome (GOLD analysis project Ga0181519, IMG submission 121102) | Peatland microbial communities from MTU Mesocosm Facility, Houghton, MI, USA - PEATcosm2014_Bin02_10_metaG | ecosystem: Environmental > Terrestrial > Soil > Wetlands > Peat | place...
CAGCCTTGCCGATCGTCGGGAACACGGCATAGGCGTAGCTGTTGCCGAAGAACGCGCGGCTCTGGCCGGCATTCCTGAACAGGGATGCCGTGTCGGAGTCCCTGCCGGCCTGTGCAACGCCGACCGACAGGCCGAGCAGCACGGTCAGGACCGCGGTTTGCAGGATTGAAGTCTTCATGTCTATCTCCAGTGTGTCGATGACCCGCCACTCGCAATCGGGTGGCGGCGGAGTCCGTACCGGCGGACGTTATTCAGCGAGCGCGCGGCTCGTGCCTCCTGGGCCGCCGGTCGCGTCGCTCTCAAGGCGGTATCGGAAGGCTACTCGGACGGCCGTTCCGCCTCGGTACGACAACGTACCGAGTGCGCTGCAGTGCGCGGGCCTGGCTTCGCTGGGTACGCTGACGAACAGTCGGCTACTGACCGACCTCGATAGGATTCCGCGGTGGCGACGAAGCCAGTCGCAGCCGAATTCCGCCTGCAGTGAGCAGCGATGTGCCGGAGACATCGCGCCGGGCAATCGCGGCGGGAGGCGCGAGCGCCGACTTCAGCGACACCACCATCGCCCTCCCCACCCTAACGCACCCGGAGTTACGCCATGAGAACCGACGTCGATCTGAGAGATGCCGTCATCGATGAACTCCGCTACGAACGCAGCATACCCGCAGCCGCGGTCAACGTTGACGTGGACAAAGGCTACGTGACACTGACGGGAACGGTCGCAAGTCCCGAGCAGCGCGCTGCGGCGGGCCGAGCTGCGATGCGAGTCGTTGGCATCCACGGCGTCAATAGTGAAATAGCCGTCTCGTTGTCAGATTCGCCGATCATCGCGTCGGGCTGACGGTCCGCGATCGCGACTGGATCGTCACGGAAAGTGTACGCACGCGGCCTTTGGCGATCTGCATGGTCGCGGAGAGTCGGCGCGATCGCAACGCCGCAAGCTGAATCCGTGGCTGCCTTGACCCAAAGTTCCTCAGCGCAAGTCCGAGCCAGCTCCGGGTGAAGTGGCCGTGGTCGTGGCAAGCGCGAGCGCGGCCGTCGCGGAGTCTGCCCGGCTGACGCGGATCTCCGTGGCGGCTGCTCCCATCGATATATTGGCGCTCGCCATTGCAGAGGCTATCTGCTCGATGACCTCGGATCGCGCGGCCGGCGTCATTGCAAAGCTTGGCAGCGGTACCGTGAGTTCGTAGCTGATGACGGAATCCTGGACGGCGCGCGCGTAGGCCCTCGCTGGCGGAGCCGGCGCAGACCCTGCGCATTTCGCAGCCGCGGCCTCGAGCGCCTGTAGCACACGTGCAGGCGGCACGCCGCCGTCGACAGTGAGGCGCGTCGACAGGAGGCATATGTCGCGACGGTTTCCGTGGTTGGTCACAACGCTGCGCGCGACGATGCTGTTCGGTACGACGATCATGTCGTTCGCCCATGAACGAATCCGCGTGGCGCGCCAGTTGATCTCGATAATCTGCCCTTCGACATTGTCACTGAGCGTGATCCAGTCGCCCGCACCGAACGGCCGCTCGATATTGATCGCGAGTCCCGAAAAAACGTCCGCGAGCGTGTTCTGCAGCGCGAGGCCGAGCACAATGGCGAGGACCCCAGACGTTGCAAGCACTGCCGAGATCGGCTGCTTGAGGACGGTATCCATGATGCCGACGAATGCGACGACGTAGATGAGGCCGGACGCGAGGTCAGCAAACAGGCGTCGCGCGTGTGGCTGGTTGTCGTTCGGGAAGAGCGTGCGACGCAGCACGAGGTCAAGCAGGCCCTTCACGAGCCACGCGCCGAGCAGCCACCATGCCACTCCGAACAACTCTGACGAAACGACCGGTGCGCCGGAGACGCCGCCCAGCAGGTAGATCCCCAGAGTGTTACCAGGGCGCGGGAAGAGAGCCGTGATCACGAGGAGCGCAGCGCCGCCGAAAAGCAACGAGCGATAGGTCCGTAGTCGCGCGAGGCAAGCAGCGAGTGCACATGTGCCCGATCCGGCCAGCAGCACGATCTCAAGCACGTTGGCCATGGCATTCAGGTGGCGTCACTGCGATCGATCCCGGCGACACTACGACCGGGGCCTCGATACAGGCCGAGACCGTCAACTGCCGACACCACACGGCCGGCTGCGAAGTCGGCCCTGCTCCGTCACCGCATGGCCGAGGGTATGCCGAAGACGGGGACCGTCAGGTCCTGACGTGCACGCATTCCGATCCCGACCAGCGCACATCCGCCGACCATCAGGTTGACACCGACCAGAAGCCCGATGGCCCAGCCAGCCGTGCCTGGAAACCCGCTCAGTATGAGTGCGGCGAGCAGGAGGTCGATCGCACCGCTCGCTGCCATCCATGTCCAGCGCCCTGACTCGATGCGTCGATGGTCGACCGCAAGCATGATGGACGCGACGCCTTCAATGAAGAAGAAGGCGACCACGATGGCCGTCAGTGAGAGCGCGCCACTGACGGGCCACCGTAGCAGGAGTAGCCCGGTTGCCACCCCGAGCGCGGCGGACAGCAGCGACCACCAGCGGCCGGCAACCGTGCGCATGCGCCAGGTTGACCAGAGTCCGGCAACGCCACTGAATAGGAAGAGCCAGCCAATGATGCTCTCGGTCGCGATCGTTGCGATCTGTGGGACGACGACTGCTGCTGCACCCAGCGCCAGCAGAATGAAGCCTTCCACGGTCAGCAGTCGCCAGTGGTCGTGAAGCGTGGTGCGCTCGCGACCCGGGAGGCGCAGCGCGTCATTCCGGCCAAATGCCATCGTAAACCTCGACATGCGTGCACACCCTCATGGGCGAAGCGGCGCCGGCGCACGGAGGCGCCGGCGCCCGAGCTCACTTCGTCGCTTCGATCTTCGTCACCTTCGATCCCTGGAATGACAGGTCGCCGAGCAGACCCTTTTCGCCGAAGTCGAAACCGAGTATCGGCTTCGCGAGCGTCGCGGTGTCGTAGTCGCCGGCCGCACCGCTCTTCACGACGGCAACGGCCGCGTCCACGCCGACCGCCCAACCCCGGCTCCGTTCGAATTTGTCGAGCGCGTCCTGTGTCATGAACAGAATCACTTCACTATGCTCGCCCATGCCGAGTGTCAGCCCGACCGACGCGGCGGTGATTTTGTAGTAGTTCTCGGTAGTGCCGCCGACCCGAAGTTCGCCTTCACCGAACTCACCGGCGACACCTACACCCGCCTTCGTGACGCGACCGAACACCAGTACACCCTTGGCATGCTCGGCCAGTTCCCGGTGCTTGGGGCTCATCGCATAGAAGCGTGAGAGGGCCGCATCGGCCGACGCATCGATGTCCGAAGCCGGTCGCGCGTAGGACGGCGCACTGGCCAGGAATCCGAGTACCGCGAGGCTGCTGAGGCTGACGAGAGTCTGCATTTTCATGGGAGTATCCAAATGAATAGATTGTTCGGCGTGACGCCGGTTACGGCGTGCGCAAGGCGCAATCGCCGCCGATCACCCGATCGGATGGCCGCATGATGGAGCGGACGACGTCGCCACACCGTGCGCCAGCGAACCAAGCCCTGCGCCGTATGCGTAGCCGACTCGGCCGCACGGCCGGTGGTTTCTCCGTCGGTCACCCCACAGCCAGCCAGTACGCAGCCGAATCCGGGCGGCACCGTGCGCTCGGTCGCCACGTCGAGCCTCCCCGATCCGCCGCGTCGGGCGAGCGTACCGATGATGGACCCAGGCGGGACGACGAAGCCCAGGCGCTCGAGCCCCAACTCGTCCGCGGACGCGCGAATTCCCAGAATGCAGCATTCACCGATTAGTGCGCGGGCGCACCGACCGTCACCGCCGCAGGCTGATCCAATTAGCCATCGCGCGGCTCGGGAGCGTTCCTCGTCGCCCTGACCAGCCGCAGGCAACAGACGGGCGGGCGGCCGGCCTGTGGCATCGCGTCCGACGTGGCCCGCCGCCGCCTCGATCGCGGCGCCCGCGGCTCGGCACGCCTCAGCGCAACATTCGACTTGCAACCGCGGCCCGTCATCGGTTGCACCATCCGGATCGGACGCGAATGAGGACGCGCCGATGTCCATTGATCGCCGACTCTCATCGCCGACTCCCGACCGGGGTCAGCCCCCGACGGCGACGGACTCTCCGGTCGCATCAGCCAGAATATAGAGAGCATCGTTGCGCTCCACGCCCGGGAGCAGCAGAACGCAGGGATCGTCCAGCGGCGCGTCGAAAAAATCAGCAAGCTCGTGGCGCGGCCTGCGTACCTCGTATGGGCGGTGTCGTTTGCTGTGGTCTGGATCCTCGTAACGTTTCGGCCCGGCATGCAGGTCTGGAGGCCCTCGACCCTCCGCCGTTCACCCGCCTACAAGGCCTGCTGACCCTGGTCGCGCTGCTGACGACAACCGTTGTGCTCATCGCGCAGAGCCGGGATGCGAAGCTCGAGAGCCATCGCGCGCACCTCGATCTGCAAGTGAACCTGCTGACCGAACAGAAGGTCACGAAACGGATTCATCTCCTCGAGGAGCTGCGCCGGGACTTGCCTATGGTGAGGGACCGGCACGACCCGGATGCCGCGTCCGTGCAACGACACACAGATACAGCCGGGATGCTTTCGGCGATCAAATACGGCGGCGTCGCGACCGGCGCCGGGAAGAGCGCCGCGCCTCCGGTATGACGGCCACGTCGTTCACCGCTCTGTCCACCCGCGTCCGCACCGGGAATCGCCGTACGTAAGCGACACAGGGTGATATGCGCCGCTGCGCGCCTACGCGCCACGCGTGCTTTTGTCGCATCGGGTTTCGTCCTGCGAAGGTGTTGGACGACGCGCTGCGCGTGACGCCGAAGCATGATCGGTGGATTCGCTTGCAAGTGGATGCTGCTCTGGCTGTAACTTCGCGACCGTACAGCGACAGCCGATGGAGCGCGAGGCCTGCCGCTGTCGCCAGCGCTTCGCCGGACCCGGTGGGCGGATTCGGTGCGAGCCAGCACCTGCGGCAATCTCTGGCGGCACTCAATGTGCCAACGAAGGCGCGGCCGGAGGTGTGCCTCGGTCACGCTGACCGACCTTTTGATGCGAACGGCGCGCTCGTGGGTGACTCGACGCGGAGGCTGCTCAGAAAGTTCATGCGCAAGCATGCGGCCTGGCTCGTCGCGACGACGCCACCCTAGGTGCCACAGCGGCGGGTCCCGAAACGGCGACGCTACGCGCCTCGCGAGGCTCCCACACGGCAAACCTGTGAAGATCGCGTCGGCGCTGACGTATCCAGCCCTGTCATTCGGGTCTCCGTCCGAGCGCCGCGCAGTGTGGGTCCCACCTCGCGGGTCTGTCAGATCACCAGCTCGATGATGACCTGACACCGCTTTGGGTAGGGCGCCGCGCTCCACGTACGACTGGCTGCCTGCAGCCGCGGAATCCCGGGTACTCGCGAGGCGTCGTTGCTACCGACGCTCACGCGCATTGGCTTACAGACTCGCGACGATCAGAGCTGACGTGTCGACGCCCTTTACATCCTTGACCTTCTTGGCGACACCTGTCAGCTCGTCGATTGCGCCTTGATTCGCCACGGTCCCGGTCAGCGCGACTATTCCGCGCGTCGTGCTGACAGCAATGTTGAGATCCTTGCTGAGGCTGTCACCGGCGATTGCGGACTCGACGTTGGTAGTGATCTGGCTGTCCGTCGCGGAAAGGTCTGCGCTCGCGCTCAGGGCCGGTGACCCGGACTCGGCATCTTCGGTGCTTGCAGCTAGTGCGACTGGGTCTAGCCCCTGCAGCGGCGTGAAGCCCTCCGCGGGCGTCACGGCCGCAGGACGCTCGTTCCCAGTGCTCGTCGGAAGCGAAGTAACAACCCCTGCCGACGACGCGATGTACCGGCCGGCGAGCACGGTCTGGTGACGGCTATGCGCCGTCAATGGCGGCTCGACACGGTCAGCCGGGGCCGCCTCTCGGGCGGGGGTGCCGAAGGTTGCGCCGTCCGGAACGGCAGCAGGGGCTTCGGGTGCTGCTGCCTGCGCGGCTACCGGCGTGTCGGTCGTCGCGGAACCGGTGCCCGGCGGCCGGCGGAACGCCGCTGTCGGCGCAACCGGGTGCGAACGCATTGCGAACACAACAACGCCGATGCCGATGACAACGGCCATGCCGCTGGCCGCGATGATCCTGTTCGAAGTCTTGGGATTCATGTTTACACACCGTGCCTGCTTTCGGAGAAGGTAAGCTTCTGGCCAGTAGACGGCGGTCGGCGCCGTGCGCAGCCGAGCGGCCGTGCCGCTCGAGATTACGTAGTTGGCCATCGCGTCCGCCCGCACGGATACCATACGCGCCAGAGGTTGGGCTTGTCGGTTTCCCAACGCACCCACCGCCGCCGATTGTCGTGCGCGATGCTGTGCATCGTGGCAGCAGGTCGTGCGTGCATGGAACCCCGGCGCGTAGTGTCGCCGCGCCGCGTACGATTCGAGGTCGGCATCGATGGCGATCGCGGCTTTCAAAAGCTTTGACACCAGGCATCCCGACTTCTGTACATTGTCGGGAGCCGAATGATGCTGCGTGTGCGAGAGGTAGTCGCGGCGACGTGCATGCCAGGCGGCCTCGCGAGCCCGGCGTACGATTGCGCGGCGAGCGGCACGCGGGCCGATCCCAGGCCGGAATGAGCTGAGTGCCATGAACACCGTTAGAGGAGATGTCGGTATGAGTTCCAGCAAGATTTTCGCACTTGTCCTGATTGCCGCCGGGCTGCTCGGGCTCGGCTACGGTAGCTTCAGCTACACGCAGCAGACGCACCGCGCCACTTTGGGCTCGCTTGAGTTTTCGACGGCGGAGCGGAAGACGGTCAACGTACCGATTTGGGTAGGAATCGGTGCAATTGTCGTTGGAGGCGTGCTGTTCGTCCTCGGAGGCCGAAAGAACTAGCGGATGACCGCCGCGGCGACCGCCACCATTGCCTGACCACGGCGCCGCCACCGCGGCCGATTAACGGGCCGGCCGAGCTCACGCGCGCGCGAATTGCGCGCCGCAGCGCAGCAATACTCACCCTCTGACGCTTTGTTCGATACCACACAGATTGATCGATGCCGAACGAGCAAGGTTTGCAGCGTCCTGGATGACGGGAGGAAGTAGTGAATTCGTGGCCCGGACATCGATCTGTCACCGCCGAGGCGCTCCTGATGGCGTTTGACAGGATGATCGCGAAGCGCAATGGTCTTTCCGAGACGGAAAGAACGCTCTACAAGACCTGCGAGGTATGGGCAGCAGTGGAGAGCCGCTCGCTCGGGGCTTTGCTGCGCACAGATCCGATCACGAGCCTCATGCGCGCCGCGGCAGCATTCGCGAGTATCGGGGCATCTCGAGTTGCGGCGACACTCCGGCTAGGCGCCGATAAGCTGGCGAGAATGCCGACTATGGTACAGCGACGGGACTGCATTGCGGCGCTGGAAGACATGCTCGTATGCTCGGATGATGCCGTTGACTCGTTAATTGAGGAATTCGCGCGGCGCTACCTGCGGGGTGACGACGCAGGGACGCGGGCGGAAGCGCACGCCCTGACGCTGCCGAACGAAGGCACCAGGCTTCACTAACTCGCGCCAGTGCGGCACACCGGCACTGCCCGGCCGCCGTGTTGCGCGCGCGGGCAGGGAATCCCCCCTCGAGGAGGGCGCGGCGGACCTCCGGGCTCTGGTGGCCGAGCCGACTTCGGCGACACTCATCACCGCCGCACCGCGCGTCGCCCAGTTGCCGCGCCTCCCCGAGCCCGGACATCTCGTCGGCGCGGAGGCGATCGCCGTCGCGGCGCTTCACCTTCCTGATCCTTGAAGCTTCAAACCGCGATGCCAAAGTCCTCTCGTGAACTCCTGCACGGGGTTCTGCCGAGCGCCTGCCTGATATTCCCATGTCAAACGTACTGCCACGTGGCGCGTTGGACCGGCCAGCCTGCCCTCGACACCGTCGTGTGCCGCGCGCCGAGCGCGACCCACGCAAGGCCTTCGGGCGGGATGACAGTTGGCTACTTCCGGAAGAAGTCCTCAAGTCCGACGACCGTGCTCTGGACCGTGCCGTCCCGTCTCTGCGCCCGGCCAGCGTCCGCAAGTTTGGCGTTACCGGCAATGCGGCCCGCGACCTCCTTCGCGGCGCTAACGAGTCTCTTCGCAGCGCCTTCAATGCGATCGCTGTTCATATGGATCTCCAAGTGTGATCCGTGTGTCGGGCAGATCGTCATACCCGCCGAAGAAGGTAGACGATCACGAAAACCACCAGTATGGTTCCTAGAATTCCGCCGCCGATGTACATGATTGACCTCTGTGTGTGCAAAGCTGAAGCGAAAGTGATCTTTCTGGAGTGGTTCGGGGCGCGACTTCACCGGTCTGTCGCCTCATTCGAGGCGAGCACGACCTCGGCGCGAAGCGCCGATTCCCGGTAGCCGATCACTCATGACAGTTGTCGAATTCCTCGCGCCGCATGTGTCCGTCGTGGCTTGAATTGCAGCGCTCGAAGTTGCTGCTCAGCCAGACGTCGCCCTTGACGTCTTCCGGCGTTAGGTAGCCGTGCCTGCTGCTGTCCAGCGCATCGAAGTCACGCGAGGGCGCGTGTGAGCGCGGCATGTCTTCGGCGCGAGTACCGAGCAAGGAATTGCCAGGCGCCGGCTCGTCACGGGACGCTTCCGGCGAGGTCTGCGCACGCGCGACTGAACTTACCAACAGACATACTGCACACGCGATCGGCGTAATGCGGGTGAATTCCATGATCGGCCTCCTGAGGGTTTGATGGGTATTCGCTGGCTCGCCGGGCTGGCGCTGGCCAGTACCTAAGTCATCGACGTGTCCCGGTGAGAGGCACCAAAGAGCGCGCTGCAAGCGGCTCATCCACTCTGACGCAACGGAGGGTATGCGAAGGGCAATCGCGCGTCTGTGCGTTGTCGCGCCTCATGAGCGAGCTCTGCGGCAAACACCGCGTGATTGGTTGCGTGCTGCGCAGCTTTGTTGCGTTCGCACGATCTGCCGGCGGTCGACCACGACGTTCAGTGAGCCGAGCGGTCCGTCTGAGAGCCACTGGATGCTCATTGATGTGACGCTCACTGGTTGCGCGACTTTGTCGCAACGACGCGCCGCATGCTGGGTTTGCCGGCGCCACGCTGGAGCTCGAGAGGCCATTGCCGTGGATGTCGCCACGCGTCTCTTCATGGCGCGTGTTGGACGCAAGACCGCAGTTGCGTGGTATTGCGGCGCTGGCGCATGACGGCATGAGCCACGCGCGCATACCCCGGCCTCGCGCAGAGATCCGTGGGTCAGCGCAGCAGGGCAGCTCGCGGACGCGTGTGCGGTAGCGCACGGACGTCGGATTTGGATGGCGGGGATTATCGGCTCGAGTCGCAGCGTGTGTTGCGGCTGGCGGATGGAGTCGTGCCGTCCTGTGCGAAGGCGCTCAGGCGATGTGACAACAGAGAGCATCGCGAGAAGCGTCGCGCGGCTCGCGTCTGCGCAGCGTTCGATTGCGGTCATGTCGAGCTAAACGAAGTGTTCCTTCTCCACTCTTCGCAGCCATCAATTTCGGCGCAATGCCGCGGAGCGCGTGGCGTCGGGAAACGCCGCGGCGTCGCACCTGTGGAAGCCGGTACGGCGGCGACACGGTCAGGGTCGCGGAGCGCCGCCGGCGTTCGGCACGATGCCGATTGCGGCACCGCGGTAGCACGGTGGGCGACCGCCGGATGTATGGCGCTTGTGCTCCTTGGGAGCGCGCATGGATCGGCTCTGGCAGTCGACGCCAGGGCTTCAGGGAACGACGAGGCGGTGTCGGTCGAGCGCTCGCTTGTCGCCCTTCGCGAAGCTTGGCGGTCCGATCTCGATGAGCTGGCGGTGGCGGCGCGCGGCTTCGCGGTCGCCGATGACACGTTCGAGTTTGTCGTTCGTCCGAACCTGCCGTACATCTATGCGCGCTACCCGCGTGAACGGCTTGCCGCTGCCCACATCGACGCGGTGCTCATTGTGAACCGGGCACGCGAGGCGCTGTTTTGGCGCCGCGTGCGCGGTAGCGGCAATGCAGGGTTTTCAGACGCGCACGTATTCCTGGCAGGTCTGCCGGCCCTCAGGGCGCATGGAGACACGGGCATCCCAAGTCTCTCTGGCGCTGTGAAGACGCCGTTTGGCTTGGCGCTTGTCGTGGCAATGCCGATCTATCCGACGTCGCTGTCGGGAGCTTCCCGCGGTTGGGTCATCGTGGCCCGAACCCTGGATGCAGTCCGATGGCGCCACTATGAGGAAGTTGCCCACGTGACGGCGGGCGTGATCGACCCGGCGGTGAGCCAGGGCGACCGAGATGTCCGTGCGGCGGTCACCCAGCCGCTCGAGCCGGTGGTACGAGTGGCGGCGAATCGAGTCCGGGGGTTACTTGCATTGACAGATGTCGACGGCCATGCGTTCCGCGTGTTTTCGGTCGACGTCGCTCGGCGTTCGGTCGCGGTCCTTCCAATGCCGTCACCCAGTGCCCCTACCGGAGAGGTCTGGCGATTCGGCGTTCTTGCGATGGCGACGCTGGGACTCGCCGGTGCGCCCGTAGTTTTCTTCAGGCGCCAATCGCGTGGTGTGGCTCGGACGGGGTCGGCGGGCGACGCGGCGGACGTGCGGCGCAATGCAGGCGAGGTAACGCCCGACGTCGGGCGCCTGAACAATCATATGAATCAGCTAATTCCGGGTGACGGTGAGGCGGAAGATTCGGCGAGCGATTCCAGGGCGCCGGTGGTGGTGCCGGTGTCCGTGGTTGCGGCGGCTGCGGAATCCCCCTCCCCAGGCTCTGCAGGGGCGGTCGGCGCATGGGATTGGTTGCCGGCGGCACTCTCCTCCCGGGTGCCGCTGCTGAGATACCAGCCACAGGTGGACCTGATTACCGGGCGCGTCGCCGGAGTCGAGGCCTTGATGGTTCTGGACCGACCCGGCGATTGTGGCCAGGCAACCGAAGCCGTGGCACGGTTCGAAGCGGCTGGGCTCGGCCTGTCAATTGTGGAGCGCTGGCTGAGGGATGCCTGCATGGATCGACGTCAGTGGCGTCGGCACATCGGTAGTGACTTTCCAGTTGGAGTTCCGGTGTCCCGGCAAACCTTGGAGGACCCGGCTTTCATTCCGATGCTTCGCAGGGTGCTCGCGGATTGCGATTTGCCGGCATCGTTCCTCGAACTCGAGCTGCCGGAGACCGTCCTCAACGGGAGTGCTGCCGCCGAGCGTGTGCTTGCTGAGCTCCGCGACGTCGGCACGCCCTTGGCGATCGAGCGATTCACCGCGGCCCAGTCGACACTGAGGTCGCTGGCACTTGCTCCCATCGCGAAGCTGCGACTTGACCCTGCGCTCGTTTTGGAGGTCGGCTCCGGGTCCCAGGTCGAGCGGCTTTTCGACGGAATCGTTGCTTCGGCTGGCGCCCTCGGGCTCATTGTGTGCGCAACGGGGGTTGATTCGGGCGCACTGCTCGCGGCCGCCGAGAGGCACGGCTGCCAGCTCGCGCAGGGTGCTACGGCAGGTCCGACACTTGATGCAGACCGGTTTCTGGCCCTCGTTCGCGGAAGCGGTGTCGACACCGCGAGTCTCCCGGTTCTGCAGCTGGATGAGGCCGAGTGTCAGTTGGCGGAGTCCGAATTGGCTTGATTAGCCTGCAGATCGAGTCGCGGAGCGTTCGCCGCGGACCCCGGTGACACCCCCGAGGAGTGGGGTCGGGTGCGCGATGCAGTGAGAACGGCGACGTATCGTGGCGTGACGCCGGCGACCGATGCCGGTGCTCCGCTGGTCGCGTCACGACCGGTCTGAGTTCGCCGAATCACGTGCGACACCGCAGGCCGCGCGGGCGCCTGGGCCCGGTTGCCAGTAGGTTCGGTCCGCCTCGCGCACCTGGTTGAAGGTTGTGCCACGGACGGCCCTGAGTATTTGCGCCGCGGCTATGGGTGCTCCGCCCACTGTGCCCGCCTGAGCAGCGTCGTGATGTCGTCAGCGGCCATTGGCCGGCCGAGGTAGAAGCCCTGTGCTTCGGGGCAACACTGTTCGAGGAGGAACGCCAGTTGTCCGGCGGTTTCCACGCCCTCGGCTACCACTTCCATCGACAGGCTCTCCGCCATGCTGATGACGGCGCCGACGATGCTGGCATCGCTGGAATCAGTCGTCACATCGCGGATGAACGACTGATCGATCTTGAGCGCATCTATGGGAAACCGTTGCAAGTGGGTGAGACTCGAGAATCCCGTGCCGAAGTCATCAAGCGCCAGCCGTACTCCCATGGCCTTCAGAGAACGCAACACCGCATTGGTAGCCACCGGATCATGAATCAGCACCGTCTCCGTCAGTTCAAGTTCGAGGTCCCGGGCATTGAATCCAGTGGCAGTCAGTATGTTCTGCACGCCGGCCGCGAACCCCTTCTCGCACAATTCGATTGGCGAGACGTTCACCGAGATTCGTACCGGTTCAAGGCATGCATCCTGCCACTCGCGACCCTGACGGCACGCCTCATTCAGAGCCCATCGACCGATGGGAACGATCAGGCCGCAGGACTCGGCGAGCGGCACGAAGTCGTCGGGTAGTATCAAACCCCGGTTTGGGTGCCGCCAACGGATCAGCGCTTCAACGCCGGTAATCTTGCGGGTCGCGAGGTGGAACGTCGGCTGGTAATACAAGGTGAAGTGATTCTGATCCAGCGCCTGCTGCAAACTGCGTTCCAGGGCGCGTCGCGCAACTGCGCGAGTATTCAACCGGGAATTGAACAACTTGTAGTTGTTGCGCCCACTGCCCTTGGCGTGGTACATCGCGAAGTCGGCGTGCTTGAGCAACGACTCCGCGTCAGATCCGTCTTCCGGGTACATCGCAATGCCCACGCTGACCGTCACGCGAATCTCGTGCTGATCGACCTGGTGTGGCGCGGCCATCGATCGCAGGATCATCGAAGCGACACCCTCTGCATCGGCCGTGCAGTTGAGCTCAGATAGCAGAAGCACAAATTCGTCGCCGCCACGGCGGCTGACCGTATCGGAGCCACGCACGCAGCTGCGCAGTCGGTCCGCGATGGATTGCAGCAACCGATCACCGATGGTGTGCCCAAGCGTGTCGTTGATCTCCTTGAAGTTATCGACGTCAACGTACAGCACGGCCGTCTGGTGCTGATGGCGTTGTGCGAGCGCCAGGGCGTGCACGAGCCGTTCGTTCAAGAGGCTTCTGTTTGGCAGATCGGTCAGGCTGTCGTGCTTCGCGAGATACGCCATGTGTTGCGCTTGGGCGCGCGTCTTGGTGACGTCGCGGAAGACCATGACCGATCCGGTGACGCGCCCATTGCGATCGTGGATCGGCGCGGCCGAATCCTCGATCGCCGACTCAATTCCATCGCGGCGAACCAGCACGCAGTTCTGCGTGAGCGCGACTGTCTTGTTGTCGCGAATGGCGAGAGCCATGGGATTCGGCGCAGCTCCTTTGGTCTCCGAATCGAGCGGCAGAAAGACGTCATCGAGAGGATGACCGACAGCGTCCGCCAGCGACCATCCGGTCAGTCGTTCGGCGACAGCGTTCAGATAGGTCACCCGACAGGCTACGTCAGTACACACGACTGCATCGCCGATGGAGTTCAGTGTGACTTCCGCACGCTCCTTCTCGTCGAACAAGGCCGACAGGATCGCACCGCGCTCGATGATGCCCTGGACGGTCTTTCTCAATGTATAGCCATCCAGACGCTCACGGAGAATGTAGTCCTGCGCGCCCTGCTTGACTGCGAGTCTAGCGTCCGGCTCCGTGATGGCGGCAGACACCACGAGTACCGGGACCTGCGGTGCGGCGGCGAAAACCAGGTCAAGTGCACGCTGACCGCGGGTGTCGACCATCTGCAGACTGATCAGCACGACCGCCACGCCGTCATGGGCTTCTCCGGCGAGGTTGCCGTCCGCGGCCAGCCGCGCCAGGCCCTCGGCGCAGGTCTTCGCCCAATCGACTGTGTACGTGGCGGCCCCATCGTCGCGGAGGGCATCGCGGACGGTCGTCGCTCCCGCGGTGTCGTCGTCGAGCAGAAGAATATGGATAGACATTGCAATCCATCGGTGTGGCGCCAGGCTTGACGTCGAGAGAACCACAGGCGTGATCGCCTTCGCTGTGCGACACCTGACATAGGCTGCCTTAGGGGTGGCGTGCACGGCACGATCTGGTCGACGGGCATTCCGTCGCCCGTGTCGACTGCCTGGCGAGGCGATTGTGTGTTGCGACGTACGGACGCCATGAACGTACCTCGGTACCGTCTGTCCGAGTTTCGAAGCCCCCCACATATGCGCGCCGCCATGAATCCGTATCCGTGGCTAGCGGGCGCCGAGGATGTACATATGCTCCCGTCAATTCGCTCTGCCTCTACCGTGGCTGCGGTCGCCTTGGCGATACTCGGCACAGCTCCGCTCGCGCTTGCGGCGACTTCCACCGACAGTAGCGATCTGTCTGGCGTGACGCGCTTCGACATTAATGATGGTGCCTGGCGCGCCGTTGACCGTGAGCCCCCGTTCCGTCTCCGTGGGTCGGAATTCACCACGCCACATGCGGTGACTACCTCGACCGCCCCGAGCCAGGTTCCGGAGCCGGCAACACTAGGCCTCCTCGGGATGGGCCTCGTTGCAGTCGGGTTGGTGCGCAAACGCCGGGTCCGCTAGCGGAGTGAGCCCGGTACGTTAGGCGCACTGCCCCGCAACCGCGGGGCGGCTTGTCGCGAAGCTGCCGGGAACGCCTCTGACACCGGGTGCTGCCGGCTGACCCTCCAGGGCGTGCAAATAACGTCATTCCAGGCGCCCGGGTGGCGCTGATGCCACGGGCCTTCGGCCGGCGCTCCAGTTGGCGAACTGGTACTGCCCGGGAGAGATGACAGGACGCCCCGCCCGGGGACCCGCACGCCCGCATGCCGAACTGGCGAACTTATTCGGCCTGGCCCGTCTAATCAACCATCCACCGGCAGCCGCGACTCCGGAAGCATCCGGCGAGACAAGTTTTCGGCTGACATTCAGTCCGGCCGATGCTCTTGCGCGCGACGTCGGCTGGTGGCAGTCGTACAACGCCAATCGATGGGCAGAAGGTCGGCCTCAGCATGCAGTTTACAAGCAGGTATCGGTCGACGGCGCTGGCCGTGTTGCTTCTGCTGGCAGCCTGCGGCAGCGGCGCCGGTAGCGGACAGGGCAGTTCGGCAGGGTCGCTGCCTCCGCCACGCGGCACGCTCCTCGCACCGCCGACGCTCGTCGCGACGGTTCCGGCCGCGGCACTGCTGGCACAATTAACCGCGCTCGCCGACCCCAATCCCCTTGCTCAGAGCGGCTCACCGATCTGCGATATTGTCGTCTACCACGTCGAATACGAGACTGTCGGGGCCCTCGACGAGGCGACCTCTGCGTCAGCCGCCCTGATGGTGCCTGTCGCAGGTCCCAGCAGCTGCACGGGTAGCCGCCCGATCGTCCTCTACGCACACGGAACGACGACCGATCGAGCGTTCAATATTGCCAACCTGCAGGATTCGTCGAACGCAGAAGGGCTCTTCCTCGCGGCGTTCTACGCGGCGCAGGGTTACATCGTGGTCGCCCCCAATTACGCCGGCTACGACACCTCGACCCTGCCGTACCATCCCTACCTGATCGCGGACCAGCAGTCCAAGGACATGATCGACGCACTGGTGGCCGCTCGCACGGGCCTGCCAATCGCATCTGCGCTGCAGACGCAGGACAGCGGAGCGTTGTTCATCACCGGCTACTCGCAGGGCGGCTACGTGGCGATGGCCACTCAACGAGCGATGCAAATGGCTGGCATGCCGGTCACGGCGGTTGCACCCATGTCGGGGCCATACGCGCTTGCAGCGCTTGTCGATGCCGTGTTCTTCGGGGAGGTGAATGCGAGCGCAACGGTGTCGTCGACGCTGCTGGTCACGGCCTACCAGAAGGCATATGGAAATATCTATTCAAGCCCACTCGATGTATTCGCAGCACAGTACGCCACGGGAATTTCGTCACTGCTGCCGAGCCTGACGCCACGCGCGCAGTTGTATGCCGAGGGAAAGCTGCCGGAGGACGCCTTGTTCAGCTCGACGCCCCCGGCACCGGCCCTGGCGGACATTACCCCTCCGCTCGCGCCGACGGTTCTGGCGCCGACTTTCGCACTCGGATTTGGCTCAGCCAATCTGGTGACGAACGTGTATCGCCTGAGCTATATCGAGGATGCACAGGCGCATCCCGACGGTGGCTGGCCCACGGTATCCAGCGGTGTCGCGGCTGCAGCACCCGGACTGCCGCTGCGGCAGGCGCTCAAGGCCAATGATTTGCGGAACTGGAGCCCAACGCGACCAGTGATGCTGTGCGGAGGGAACGAAGATCCGACCGTGTTCTGGCTCAATACGCAACTGATCGATGGCTACTGGTTGTCGAGCGGCGTTGCTCCGGCGAGCGTGAGCGTGCTCGACCTCGACTCGCCGAACCCTGCCGGCGGCTCCTATCACAACCTGAAGTCCGACTTCGCGCTGGCCAAGCAAGTCTTAGCAGCCGCCGCCGTCGCGCAGGGAGCCACCGACGGTGGAGCGGGCGCGGTCGCGAGTGCCTATCACGCGACATTGGTTGCCCCATTCTGCTTCGCGGCAGTTAGGTCGTTCTTTTCGGTCCAGTAAGGCCTGGCATCGCCTGGGACCCGAGGGCTACCTTGGGCCCCCGGGGCGACGGCGCACTGACGCGGGCCCGAGTCGGCGAGGCCCACTGGCCCCGACGCATTCGGCTAGGTGCCGCGCTGAGACGCTTCGCCGTCATGCCGAACGCTGGTGCGTGCACCCGGTGCCGACATCGGCGCCCGAGTGGCGCCCCGTGGAGTGACTACGGCGGTCCGTACTCGTCAGCTGCCGCGTCAGAGTGTTACCCCGGAACGCGTCAGCTCACGTCGGAGTTGGAGGCAGGGCAATCTGCGGTTGCGAGTCAGTCTCCGATACCGGGCCCTCGGCGGTGCCGCCTCGGTCGCGGCCCGTAATGACGCACTGTGGCCTGGTTAGCGCCGAGGCAGCGTCACAGACGCCATTAGCGGTGTTGACGTGCTCCCGTGGCGGCGGTCGGCTCCCCGCCGGCGAGCTCCGGCCCGCTGCGAGTGCGGCAGCGAACAGGCGTCCGGCCGCCTCCGGATCGTTGCGCAACGCCGCGATGATGATCTCGCCGAGTGTAGTGTCCAGCGACGCTGCGAGCAGGGTGCCTGTGACGTGCGCGATTTCCGGCTCCGACCGTCCAGCGGTCGCGGCCCTCGGCATGCCGGGTGGATTGGCTCCCCGAGTCTCGACGAGAGGCGCCTTTCGAACAGCCGGTAGCTCAGCCCGCGCAAGGGCGCCGCGCTTTGTCGCCGGTTCGTTCGCAGCCACTCCCGGTCCGGCAACTCTCGCGTCGGTTCCCGTCGATGCGTTCCCCACGTCAGAAGCGACGGCTGGCGTCTCCACGCTCCGTTCAGTCGCTGCCAGAACCGTAGGCAGCGCCCTATCGTGTCCGGAGCCGCCCGTCGGCACCGGCTTCATGACCGGCACGACCACCGTCTGCGGAGCCGGCAGAGGTGGTGCGATTCCCAGCATGACGGCCACGCGCGGGACGACCACGATCACGAGCACGGCTGTGAAAAGCGCGATGCCGGCACCGATCAGCGACAGCACGAGTCCGACGGCTGCGTGCCCGACAAAGTCACCGAGCACAGCGGCCAGGATCAGCAGCGCACCGGACGCGAGCAGCGCGCCGCAGACCGTGTGGAATCGGCGTGCCGGCAGTCGTGCATCAGTCATCGGTGCGCAGCCTCGGCCTTGATCGGTACTCATAGTCGAAGCGAGGCCGTCTCGAGTCTGTACGTCTGCGAACAGACCCGCCGTCACGCTGCGACGATGCTGGTTTCCCGACGCTCTGCCAGGATTCCGCGATGTCGACACGACCGAGCCGTCTCACGAACCTCGCGCGTGGCGCGGCGCCATGATTCCAGGAACCAGTCGCCGACCTGCCCGCCGCTCGCCGATGCGCCGGCTCCGGTGAGTGCGCCGGCGAGTCCCGCCATCGTCGCCACCGGCCTCACGAAGTCCTTTGGCGAGGGTGAAGCCAGGGTCAACGCCGTCAAGGCCGTCGACCTCGTGGCCAACTTCGGGGAAATGCTCTTCATCGTCGGGCCATCGGGCAGCGGCAAGACGACGCTCCTCAGCATGATCTCCGGGATTCTTCGTCCCACCTCGGGCACGGTCCGGGTGAAGGGTGCCGACATCTGGACGCACAGTGACGATGAGCTGGCAGATTTCCGCCTGCACACCGTCGGCTTTGTGTTCCAGGACTTTCACCTGTTCCCTCGGCTGACGGCTGCCGAGAACGTCGCCATCCCGCTGCTGCTTCGCGACCGCGACTGGAACGAATCGATCGCCCTCGCGAACTCCATCCTCGGGGTCGTCGGTCTCAAGGGCCGGGGCGAGGTACTTCCGGTGAAGCTATCGGGCGGCGAGCAGCAGCGCATTGCCATCGCGCGCGCGGTCGTCAGCGGGCCGGAGATCCTGATCCTCGACGAGCCGACTGCTTCGCTCGATGGCGACACCGGCAAGATGATCATTGCCTTCGTGAAGGACAGCATACTGAATGCGTCGCGCGCCATCCTGATCGTGACCCACGATGCACGCATCAATGAGTACGCCGACCGGATCATCCACATGGAGGACGGCCGGATCACCGGCTCCGACGAGGGCACCGAGTGAGAAACAAGATCATCTTCTCGCTGGCCATCATCGGGGTGCTCGTCGGTCTCCTCGCGGCCTTCATCTTCGGACTCGAACGCAAGCCGCAACCGCCGGTATTCAAGCCGGCGAGCAGCCCGTATGCGACGGCAATATTTGCCAACGGCATCATTGAAAGCGACCAGAGCAGCGGATCGAACGTCAACGTCTATCCGGAAGTGTCCGGCCCCGTGACGCAGGTGCTGGTCAAAGAAGGCCAGCAGGTGACCGCAGGGGCGGCACTGCTCACGATCGACAGCTCGGTGCAGAAGGCCACGACCCAGCAGCTGCGCTCGCAATCGGAGGCCGCCCTTGCGCTCCTCAACGAACTCAAGGCGGAGCCGCGCAAGGAGGCGCTTGAGATCGCGAAGGCGCAGGTCGAACTCGCGGACTCGAATGTAAAAGCCGCACGGGACCAGTACGACAAGGACCGGGCGGCCTATGATGCCGATCCGCACTCGATCAGCAAGAGCACGCTCGACGTTGCCGAGGATGCGCTTCACCAGACGACCGCGGCAAGCGACGTCGCGCGCCGTCAGTACGACCTGACGAGAGCCGGCGCATGGAGCTACGAGATCGCGAATCAGCAGAAGACCTACGACGCCCTGCGGCAGGCCTACGACGCGGCCGATGCACTCCTCGTCAAGTACACAATCAAGGCTGAAAGCGACGGAGTGATCCTCGCGCTCTACGCCACCCGCAGCGGCTACGTGTCGCCGCAGGGAGTGTATGACACCTATACGCAGGGACAGGACCCCATTCTGGTCATCGGCCCGCCCCAGGGATATCTCGCCGTGCGCTGCTTCGTCGACGAGATCCTGGTCGCGCGGCTTCCGAATGCCTGGCACATCCGCGCGCAGATGTCAGTGCGCGGGTCCGACCTCAAGGTCCCACTCGAGTTCGTCCGGATCCAGCCGTACGTGACGCCGAAGATCGAGCTGTCCAACGAGCGCCAGGAGCAGGTCGACCTGCGCGTTCTCCCGGTGATATTCCGCTTTCGCAAGCAGGATGCACCCGTCTATCCAGGCCAGGAAGTGGATGTCTACATCGGCCAGCAGTAATGCACGCGCCGGCACAGCGCGCGGCGGACTGCCGGCGGCTGCCCCGGGCAGGTGGCTCCGCGCGGGCGTGCTGGCGATGCTCGCCGCTGGTTGCGCGGTTGGACCGGATTACGTTCCGCCCCGAGGCGTGGATGCGAGTCGGTTTACGGCTTCTCCGATGCCGGACAGGACGGTCGCGGCGGACGGAATCGCCCAGACATTCTCGTTTGGCGAATCGCCGAGCGCCGGCTGGTGGAAACTCTTCGGCTCACCCGAACTCGATGCCCTCGTCCGCCAGGCCATCGCGAATAACCCGACGCTCGAGGCTGCGCAGGCGAACCTTCTGCAGAGTCGGCACAAGCTGCGCGCCGGCTACGGGGTGTTCTTCCCGCAGGTGGGCGCAGAGCTCGATGCGACACGCCAACGCCTCGTCCCCGCAAACGAAGGGCTGGCCACGCCGCCGAAGGTCTTCGACCTCATTACGCTCGGTGGTACCGTCAGCTACGCGCTCGACGTGTTCGGCGGCGAGCGGCGCATGGTCGAGGGACTGAGGGCACAGGTCGACTACCAGCGGTACCTCACGCAGGCCGCGTACCTCAGCCTCTGCACCAATGTCGTGAATGCCGGGATTGCGCGTGCCGGATATCAGTCCGAGGCCGTGGTGACGCAGGAAATGATTGCCCTGCAAGAGCAGCAGCTGCGCACTACCGAGGCCGCAATACGCGCCGGGACGACCGCCTACGCGGCGGTCCTTGCCGTTCGCGGTGCCCTTGCCACGAGCCGCGCATCACTCGCTTCGCTGCAGCAGAAGATCAGCCAGAGTGAGGACCTGCTGGCAAGCCTCGAGGGCGTCGTTCCCGCGGGCGCAATGCTCCCGACCTTGAGACTCGCGGCGCTCAGCCTCCCGGCCGGCGTGCCGGTCACTATTCCGTCCGAACTTGCCCGTCAGCGTCCGGACATTCTCATGAGCGAAGCCCTGCTCCACGCTGCGAACGCCAACATCGGGGTCGCCACGGCCGCCCTGTTTCCGAGCGTGAGCCTCGGCGCAACCTACGGCGGCGCGGCCGCGACCCTCGGGGCGCTTCCGGATCCGGCTGGCCGATTCTGGAGCATCGGCCCGTCGGTCTCGATACCGGTATTCCAGGGTGGATCGCTCTGGTATCAACGGAAGGCCGCCATTGACGCACACCGGGCGGCCGAAGCCGTCTACCGGCAGACCGTACTCGACGCCTTCGCTCAGGTTGCCGACGCGCTCCACGCAATCGAGCACGATGCCGAGGTGCTCGATGCCGAAGTGGAGGCGCAGCGTGCCGCGCGTGAAACGCTCGCCCTAGCCAGGGTCAGCTACCAGGCTGGCCTCCTCGCGTACCTTGACGTCTGGACTGCGGATGTGGCCCTCCACGAGGTGACGGTCGAGTACCTGCAGGCGGTCGCGATCCGCCACCAGGATACCGTCGCGCTGTTCGCTGCCCTCGGCGGTGGCTGGTGGACCGAGGGTAAGCCGGAAGCGCCCGACGCGGCTCCATGAAGAACAGCGGCGTCCTCCGGATCGGCTACAAGCTGCTTGTCAATGACAAGGGCAAGTTCTTCGCGTTGCTGATCGGTGTCACCTTCGCCGTTTTCCTGATGATGCAGATGACGGCAATGTTCGCCGGGATCCTGAATCGCGCCTATTCGACCGTCACCAACATCGGAGCCGCCATGTGGGTGATGGATCCCGGCGTCAACACGGCGACGAGCCCGATTCCGATGCCGAACTACCTGCTCGATGCGGTGCGCAGCATTGACGGTGTCAGCTACGCCGTGCCGATCTTCGTCGGTGGCGCCATGGTGAAGCTCACCGACGGTACCTATCAGGCCGTGAGCGTGATCGGTCTCGACGACGACAGCCTGTTCGGCCGCCCGGCACTCGAGCAGGGCAACATCCAGGACATCTACGCCGACAACGCCTTCATCGTCGTCGACGATGCGGAATTCTCCAAGCTGCAGAATCCGAAGCTCGGCAGCACCTTTGAGCTCAACGACAACCGCGTAACGATCGTCGGCATCGCGACGGTCGCATCGAACGGGCTCAACGGCGTGCCGTCGCTCTATACGACCTACAATCGCGCGATCCAGTACATCCCGCAGATGCACTTCACGCTGTCGTACGTGTTGCTGCAGGCCAAGAGCACTGATGCGATCGCCACCATCAAGCAGAAGGTCGCCGCACTCGGCTACGTCGCCTTCACGAAGGACGAGTTCAACAGCGGCATCGCCGATTACTACACCTACAAGACCGGCGTCGGCACCAACATCCTGATGATGACCATCATCAGCTTCGTCGTTGGGCTTGCGATCTCGGGGCAGACGTTCTACACCTTCATCCTCGAGAACCTCGAGAAGTTCGGCGCGCTCAAGGCCATCGGCGCACAGGGCCGCAAGCTCGTGTACATGATCCTGTTCATGGCCACGCTGACCTCGGTCACCGGCTACGGTATCGGTGTTCTGCTCGTGACCCTGATGATCACGGGCGCCCGGTCCCTCATGCCCTACTATGCGGCGACGATCACCTTCGGAAATCTGGCGCTCGCGCTCGGCATGGTGCTGTTGATTGCCGCAATCTCCGGCTACATCGGTGTTCGCAAGGTTCTGACGATAGAACCCTTCGACATCTTCAGGGGCTAGGTGGAGTCATGGCGGCCGGGCCGAGCTCACAGCGACCGGCGGGACAGCCGCCGGCCCCGCGCGCCGCCGGGAGTGCCGCTCCCGGAGGCCTTGCCTCGACGACGGCGTCGGCGCCCGCTGGCGGCCTGGTCGGTCTCACCGACGCCGAGGCGAAATGCAGGCTCGACGCCGACGGTGCCAATGCGATGCCAGAGACTGCGGTGCACCCGGTGCGCGGTGCACTGCAAAAGCTATGGGCGCCGATCCCGTGGATGCTCGAGGCGGCCATCGTCCTCGAGCTCCTGCTGGACAGACGTATCGAGGCTGCGGTCATCGCAGTGCTGCTCGGATTCAATGCGCTGCTCGGCCTGTTCCAGGAGAGCCGTGCCCAGGCAACGCTCGCTGCCTTGAAGTCGCGTCTCGCGCTCACGGCGGTCGCCGTGCGCAGTGGCGCATGGCGTGTCGTACCGGCCCGTGAACTCGTTGTCGGGGACATCATCAAGCTCTCGCTCGGCGTCGTCGTCGCGGCGGATGTCCGCCTCACGGAAGGCGAGGTGCTGCTCGACCAGTCTACGCTGACGGGCGAGTCGATCCCGGTCGAGGCCGGGGCCGGCACGAGCTCCTATGCGGGCGCCCAGGTCCGGCGTGGCGAGGCGGTTGGTCAGGTGACGGCGACCGGCATTCGCACGAAATTCGGCCGCACCGCGGAGCTCGTGCGCACGGCCCATGTCGTCAGTTCGGAGCAGAAGACGGTGTTCCGGGTCGTCCGGAACCTCGCGGCGTTCAACGGCGTCGTGATCGTGGCGCTCGCGAGCTATGCTTTCGCGATCGGCATGAGTGTCGCCGAGGTCGTGCCGCTCGTGTTGACGGCAGTCCTGGCCTCGATCCCGGTGGCGCTGCCGGCGACCTTCACACTCGCCGCGGCGCTCGGTGCGCGGGCACTCGCCCGGAACGGCGTCCTGCCGACGCGACTGTCCTCGGTCGACGAGGCTGGCGCAATCGGCGTCCTGTGCGCCGACAAGACCGGGACTCTCACGCGAAACGAACTCGCGGTCACTGAGGTGAGCGCCTTCGACGGTTTCGACCGGGCGCACGTCCTCGGGCTCGCGGCACTCGCGAGCTCCGACGGCGGCCAGGATCCGGTCGATGCGGCAATTCTAGCGGCGGCCCGCGCCACCGCCGCGGGCGAGGTCGCGCAGGTCGTCAGCTTCGTGCCGTTCGATCCTGCCACGAAGATGTCGGAGGCTACCGTGACCGAACCCGGCAAGGGAGCCTACCGGGTCGTGAAGGGCGCGTTCGCCGCGGTTGGCGCGCGCATCGACACTCCGGCGGTCGCGCTCACCGAAGCGAGGCGGCTCGAGGACCGGGGGTTCAGGGTCCTTGCCGTCGCAGTCGGCCCGGCTGCCCCGCTCACGCTCGCCGGACTCATCGCGCTCAGCGACCCGCCACGCGGGGAGTCAGCGGGGCTCGTCACGGAACTGCATGCGCTCGGCGTACGGGTGGTGATGGTCACGGGCGATGCACCCGTGACGGCGGCCATCGTGGCGCGCGCCGTCGGGCTCGAGGGTGCCGTGAGTCCTCCGGGTCCGTTCCGCAACGCGCTCGACCCGGCTGCGTTCGCCGTATTTGCCGGGGTCTTGCCCGAAGACAAGTTCGCCCTTGTCAAGGCGTTCCAGAGGAGCGGCAACACGGTTGGCATGTGTGGTGACGGTGCGAACGACGCTCCGGCTCTGCGGCAGGCCCAGATGGGCATCGCGGTGGCATCGGCAACCGACGTCGCGAAGGCGGCCGCCGGGATGGTGCTGACGGAACCCGGACTCGGGGGGATCGTCGCCGCAGTAAAGGAAGGACGCAAGACCTTCCAGCGGATCCTCACCTACGCGCTCAACTCGATCACGAAGAAGACCGTGCAGGTTCTGTTCCTGGGTGCTGGCCTCCTCATGACCCGGCACGCAATCCTGACGCCGCTGCTGATGGTGCTCATCATGATCACCGGCGATTTCCTCGGCATGTCGCTGACCTCCGACAACGTCACTCCCTCCCCGAAGCCCAATGCCTGGCGGGTCAACCGGCTGACGGTGGCGGGCATCACGATGGGACTGTTCGAGCTTGGTTTCTGCGTCGGGGGGCTCGCGGCGGGCCTCTACGTGCTCCGCTATCCGATCGACACGCTGAGAACCCTGGCGTTCATCGTGCTCGTTTTCGGAAATCAGGCGACGACGTACACGAATCGTACCCGCGGTTCGATGTGGTCGCCCCACCCCAGCCTCTGGGTCGGGATCGCCTCCCTCACCGACGTCGCGGTTGCCTCCATCCTGGCCACGTTGGGCATCGCCATGGCTCCCCTGCCGGCCGTTGTCGTGCTATTGACGCTAGCTTCCGCCGCGGCCTTCGCCGTGCTGCTCGATCTCATCAAGGTGCCGGTGTTTCGCTTCCTGAAGGTCAGCTAGCGACGGGGCATCGCACGAGCCGCCGCGAGGCAGGACACGGCAGCAGAGGGCCGCGGCGACCGAAGCCGGCCAGTGCCGCGGCGTACGGGCGGGAAATCCCGCCGGCCTACCCGACGCTCGCGGAGGCATCTACCGAGAAGCCCTCCAGCACGCCAAACTCCGTCGTGCCCCGGAAACTCAGCGCGGCGTCGAGGATGCGCGCGAGTGCCGCCCGCGCGGCATGCTCATCGAGTGGCTCGAGGGCCGGGTCACCGCTGATCACTGCACGCCTGAAGGCGACCAACTCGTGTGGCGCCGGCGAGCCCGGCGCGTGCAGCGCGAATACCGCACCGCGCCAGTCCGGCGGCGTGAGATACACGGCCGCGGCACCTGCAACCGCCGCATACTCATAGGCGGAATAGACGACGGCCGGCAGATCATCGAGCGTCTGTTCGAGGGTTCGACCGCTCTCGATCGCGTCCCGCGCGAGTTCGACGAATAGTTCACGGTCATTCAGCATCGCTGTTCCCCGACGGTGGTGGATGGTTGGCCGCACCGCCCGCATCGCTGGAGGGGCCGGCGCGGTAGTCGTCACCGGGCCTGCCATCCACCAGCGGGGCGTGCGCGGCAGCGGAAACGGCCTCGTACCAGCGAAGCTCGGCCATGCAGATGGCGCTGCGTGAGCGCGGGCCGCCGCTCGCCGGGTGGATTCCGACACGGGTATTCGCAGCGCGCGCGGCGACCCCGCGGTCGGTCCTCACGAAGTGCTGGGGGAGCATGGCAGGCTCGCGTGAATCTGGGTGCCGTGCGCCGCAGACGACTGGATGTCGAAGGAGCCGCCAACTAGGGCGGCCCGCTCGCGCATCGACAGCAACCCGACGCAACCGCTGCCGAGTGCGGTCGCTGCGGTAGTCGCGACGTCGAATCCGTGGCCGTCGTCCGTGACCGTCACGTGCAGGCTCTGGGCCACGCGGTGGACCCGGACCTGAAAGTGCCTCGCGCCCGAGTGCTTGAGGGCATTGGTCAGCGCCTCCTGGACGATCCGGAAGCACGTCACCTCGATCGGGCGAGGCACGCCTCCGAGGTCCTCCCCCAGCGCGATGCGGATATCCTGGCCGCTCGCATCGCGGACGCGATCGACGTGCGCGCGAAGGGCAGCTCCGAGCCCGTGCTCGTCGAGCGCCGGCGGACGGAAGCTCCGCGTCAGGTCGCGCACGTGCTCCTGGGCCTCACTGAGGAGCCGGATCCAGTCCTGGACTGCGGTATCGGGTACCGATGCACCGGCAGACCGCAGGCGGCTCTCCATGCTGAGCCTGAGGCCAACGAGCACCTGGCCGAGATCGTCGTGGAGTTCCCTCGCGAGGTGCGCGCGCTCGGCATCCTGCGTCACGAGCAACTGCTGCGACAGTCGGTGCAGCTCGCTGTTTGCCGTCGCGAGCGAGACTTCCGCCTGCAGCTGTTCCGTGACGTCACGGGTGAGGACGATGATTGCGTTTGCCGCGGGGTCCTCGAGGCTGTTGCGGGCCGTCACCTCGACCGTGCGCCAGGTGCCATCCTTGCGCCGATAGCGGAGCGTGATCGGGCCGGCCCGGCCTGACGCGAGTACCGATGCGAACGCGGCGGCGGCACTCGCGCAGTCGTCCGGGTGGATGATGTCCTTGTAGCTCTGGCCGACGAGCTCCGCCGGATCGTAACCGGCGAGCGCGCTGATGGCGCTCGAGACACCCATGATGACGCCGTCGCTGCCGACGAGTTCGACGAGCTCGAGACTGTGATCCATGAGCAGCAGGAAGCGGGCGCGCGCCGACGCGGCGGCGACTCCCGAACGCGCTGCCAGCGCCTGTGCCGTCATGCGTCCGGCTTCAGCCAAGCCAGCGGGTTCCCCGCCAAGGGGCCTCGCCGGTGCTGGTGGGCCGCGCCCGGGAACGATGCAAGCGCGGGTGCGGTCGCGTTCAAGTGTCCCGCGCGTTCGAGCCGCATTGAGCAATCGCACGCTGCAGCAAAAGCCGCACTCGCTCAAGATCGCCACGCAATGGCTCGGTCGAGTGCTCGGACGACCGTCGCGCGGCCTCCACGAGGAGGGCGATGCCGGCCAGTTGTTGCCCGAGTTCGTCGCGAATGAAGGACACAAGGGCACTCAGGCGGCGACGTTCCTCCTTCAGTTGCAACCGGGCAGATGCCAGGTCGTTGCGCGCGAGCACAGCGCTCCTGCAGCCGCAGTGGACGGCAACGTCAGCCGTGAAGAGGGTCGCACCGGCCGCATCAGGCCAGCCGGCTCGATCGCGTCGTACCGCCACGGATGCCTCCAGGGTCGCTGGCAAGGGGTCGCCGGGCGATTGGCCCTGCCGGGGTTCCACCCTCGCAGCCGGAGCTTAGGGCGTCTGTTCGGTATCGAACGAACTGGGGAGGAACGCTCAGCTGACTCCTCAGGCTCCGCGCCCCCGCCCGGACCCGATGCGCCGGGTCTCAGGACCTGCGGGTCAGATGCAGCGTACCGCGGCCGCGCGCCCGCGGTGCCGATGGCTTCGCTGCCAGGGGCCCGGGGCGCCCGGCGACGGCAGCCCGCGGCGTCCGGGAGCGCTCGGCTGGCAGTGGCGCCGCCTCCCGCGCGCCGCCCTCGTTGACCCAGCGCGACAGCGCGGTGGCACGTTGCGCGGATACCGGTTCGCTCGATGGTCCTGTCGGCATGGCCACACTCCTTGGGGGAACTGAGATGCTAGCGGTGCAGCTGCGGGCGCGTCCGTACGCCCGGGCACCCTGACGATGCAATCGTGGCGTCCAGTGCCCCATCCAAGGAGTGAGTCTGTGCGGACGGACTCTTGCAACCAGCAGCCTTGCGGGAGGACCAGGAAGTCGTTGGCCGTACCATTTCAGTCGAGGACCGGTCCGCAACGCAGTCGCGCTCATGCCGGACGTCGATTCCCGGCGGTCTCGCGCGGCAGGTCGAACACCAGTACTTCCGCCGCCGAGCCGTTCGTGAACTCAAGGGCCGGCTCATCCCGCACCTCGACTCCGTCGCCGGCGCCGAGGACGAGTCCATTCACGCGCAGCGAGCCGCGCGCGAGCTGCACGTACGCCTGCCGGCTCGCGCCGATCGCAAGACTCGCCCGCTCGGCGCCGTCGAAGAGGCCCGCGTACAGCTTCGCATCTTGATGCACGGTGACCGAGCCAAGTGCCCCGTCGGGCGAGGCGACGAGCCTCAGCGTGCCGCGCCTCTCGGCCGCCGGAAAGTGCGTCTGCTCGTAGCCGGGCGCGATGCCGTTCGCCGCAGGCCTGATCCAGATCTGCAGGAAGTGCACCGGGGCCGTTGTCGACGCGTTCATCTCGCTGTGCGCGACGCCCGTCCCCGCGCTCATGCGCTGCACGTCACCCGCGACGATCTGTGACCCCGTGCCGATCGAGTCGCGATGCGCCAGTGTTCCCTCGAGCACGTAGGTGAGGATCTCCATGTCCCGATGGGAGTGGGTTCCAAAACCGCGCCCGGGCGCGACGCGATCCTCGTTGATCACGCGGAGCACGCCGAACTCCATCTGCGCCGGATCGTAATAATCCGCGAACGAGAACGTATGGAGCGATTTGAGCCAGCCGTGATCGGCGCGGCCACGCTCACTGCTGCGTCTGACGGTCAACATCGTCGCACCTCCCTGGGACTAGCCGAAATAGTGGCTCTTTACGGCATTTTCAACGGCACCGGCGCCACCGGAGTTCTCATCGACCGCCCATCCGGGCGCACCCTGCGAACCGGCAGCGCCGGCAGCGCCGGCAGCGACCGCGCTACGGCTTTTAAGCGCGGTGCCGCCCCGACGGCGCGCCCGGCGCCGTGGTTCCATCGAAACTCAGGACGACCGGCCCATGCTTGCTACACCTCGTACGTTCCAGGACACATTCCATGCAACAGATATCCCGCTCCATCCTCGTCAGGTCCGCGTGCGCGCTCGCGCTGGGCCTCGCCATCGTTGCAGTGCCGCAGCACGCGCTGGCGCAGGTCTCCGTGTCGATCACACTCGCGCCTCCGGCACTGCCGGTGTACGAGCAGCCGGTCCTCGTCGCCGACGGCGGTATCTGGACGCCTGGCTACTGGGACTACGGTCCCGAAGGCTATTTCTGGGTACCGGGCACCTGGATACAGCCACCCGAGCTCGGCCTCCTCTGGACGCCAGGATACTGGGGCTGGGGCAACGGCGCGTACGCCTGGAATGCCGGCTACTGGGGCGCTGAGGTTGGATTCTATGGCGGCGTCAACTACGGCTTCGGCTACTCCGGCCAGGGGTACGCGGGCGGGCACTGGGACGGTGGCCATTTCGCCTACAACACTGCCGTCAGCCATGTGAATGTGACGAATATCCACAATACCTACAGCGAGACGGTGGTCAATAACTCGAGCAGCCACGTGAGTTTCAATGGCGGCACCGGGGGCACGACTGCCCGGCCGACCGCCGCAGAGACGGCAGCCGCGCGGGCGCCCCACCAGCCGGCGACCGCAGCGCAGGTCGCGCATCGCCAGTCGGCGCTGTCAAATCACGCACTCCTCGCGTCCGTCAACCACGGCAAGCCTGCGATCCTCGCGACGGCGAGGCCCGTCGCAGGGAATGAGCGACCCGAAGGGAAGGCGACGGCCGCTGTCCACGAGCGCGCGACACCAAAGGTTGCCGAGAAGCCAGCGCCAGTACACGCGCGTGACGTCCCGGCAGTCGCCCGCAAGACAGCTCCCAGCAGCGGCGATGCCGAGCGCGACAGGGCGGCCCAGAAGGAGCAGGACACGTTGCGCTCGACCCAGGAGAAGCAGCGCCAGGAACTGCAGGAGAAGCAGGCCCAGGAGCACGCGCAGGCGGCGAAGCAGCCGGCGAGTGCCGCAAGTGCACAGGAACTCGAGCGCCAGCACCAGTCACAGACCCAGGCGCTCGTGCAGCGCCACGCCACTGAGCAGAAGACGCTGAGTGACACCCAGGCGAAGCGACCCGAGGAGAAGCGCGAAGGGCCGACCCGGTAGGATCGCACCACTCTGACGGTGGGAGCTCCGGAGCGCGGCCTCGGGCCGCCTCCCGGGGCGACCGACTTTCCGGACGGCCGAGGGTCGATGCGAGGAAGAGGGCGACGCCGCGCGGCGTCTTGCGGTTACTGCGGTGCCTGTACGCGAGGTGCGGCGACTCCGAAGTACGCGCGCACTCTCGCCACGATCTGGCGTTCCGTCAGCAGTCCCTCGGTCTCGACTGCGGCGATCCGCTCGCCCTGCTTCATCTTCAGGAGCCGCGCGTGGATCTCGCCCTTGGCTTCGCCCGGGCCGAACACCAGCACCTGACCGTACTCGTGGAGTGCCGCGATGACGGCGTCGTAATACACGTTGAGCCCGCCCGTCAGGGCGCGCTGCCGGCGATCGTCCGCCGGGACCTGGCGTGCCTCGTAGGGGCCCTTCATCGGCGAGTCCCCGCCGCGTTCCGGATGCTTCTCCACGTGGGACACGATCTTCGTCGTGACCGGTCCGGCCGCCGTCAGGCCGACGATCTGGGCGTGGCGGTGGTCGAGCCACACGCCCGCACTGGGGCGCAGCTCAGGGACGGTTTTCGTCATCGCGTTCGAACTCCTCCGGGGCCTCGGTCTGGTCGCTCGTCGCCCGCTCGCCCGCCTCGTTTTCGCCTTCATGCTCGTCTTCTGATTCATCGTCGTCGTCGACGGTTCCGGTGGCGGGTCGCGGCTCCGGGAACTCCGGAGGGGCCGCAACCGGCAGCTCCGCGGGAATGTCGCCGGTCGCTCGCGGCTTGGCGGGGCGGGCACGGCGGTGGACGGTGGATCCCGGCTTCATGGGCATCGATGCTATAGACCCGGCCCGGCGCGTCCGTTCGCTAGCCCGCATCCGCGTCCGGTAGCGCACGGAAGGCCGGCGCGGCGACCGCCACCATGGGCCGGTGCAACGCTCCTTCAGTCGAAACGCACCCGCCCATCGGATCCGACGCCCGACACCGGAGACTCCCGTGACACGCGCTCCCATGGCCCTGCACCTCAAGAAGAACCAGCTTCACAAGGACGTTGGCAAGCCCGCCGGCGAACGGCTGACGGGGGCCGACCTCGCGGCCGAGAAGGCGCGCGGCGGCGTCTACGCCCGGCGCGCCCAGTTCGCCACGAACGCGAAGCAGTGGCGACACCCCATCAAGGGCAAGCACTAGCGCGGCCAGCCCCGCGCCGCAGCGCCAACGCAGGGCGCTCCTGACCGCGGGCGCACGAGTTCGCGTTCGAGGTCTGGCGGCGAAACCGTGAGTGGCGTGCAGCCGACACCCACGCCGCTGGCGCTACGCGCGCTGCCGAACGGTCCCGTCCGATTTCGTCGAATAAGGTCTCGGCTCTTTCACTCCACCGGACACAACCATCATGAAGACAGATGCCCAGCTCAAGCTCGACGTTCTGGCGGAACTCGAGTGGGAGCCATCGGTTGACGCGACCAAGATCGGAGTCGAGGTCAGCAACGGCGTCGTCACCCTCGCCGGCCATGTCGCCAGCTTCTGGGAGAAGTGGCACGCCGAGCGGGCCGCGCAGCGAGTGGCCGGGGTCGAGGCGCTCGCGATCGAGTTGGACATCGCCCTGCCCGGCTTCGCCGCGCGCACGGATGGTGACATTGCACGCGCCGCCGAGCAGGCGCTGCAATGGGTGCCGTACTTGCCGAAGTACGCGGTGAAAGTGATCGTCGAGAACGGCCGGGTCACCCTTTCCGGTGAGGTCGACTGGGACTACCAGCGCCAGGCGGCGACGGCCGCGGTTCGCTACCTCATGGGCGTCAAGGGTGTCAGTGACGACATTGCCATCAAGTCGCGTGCAACGTCGCAGGGCGTGCAGTCGGATCTCGAGGCGGCGCTCGCGCGCCGAATCCCCGCCGACCGCAACGGAATCACCGTGCGGGTGGTTGCCGGCGACGTGACCCTCTCGGGCACTGTGCACAGCTGGTGGGCGCGCGAACTCGCGCGCGAGTCCGCCTGGGGTACGCCCGGCGTACACCACGTGTCAGACAAGCTGAGCATCGACGCCTGATCCCGCGGGCCCGGGTCCGCCACCCCCGGGCCACCGTGCGCAGCCCCCGCCCATGTGCCCCAAATTACTGAGGACTCAGATGGATACCACCGATTCGCTCCTGTGCATCTCGAACACGCACGCAGACGCGGACGCGACGATCCGAGCGCTCGCTCGTTCCGGCATCGACATCAAGACGCTGTCGCTCGTCGGGCACGGCTACCATAGTGAGCAGCATCCGATAGGCTTCTATACGGCGGGCGACCGCATTGCGTCCTGGGGAGGTCGCGGTGCGCTGCTCGGCGGCCTGTGGGGCCTGCTCTTCGTCCCGGCGGTATTCGTGCTGCCGGGCCTCGGTCTGCTTGCCGCTGGCGGCCCGATCGTTGCGGCACTCTTCGGTGCCCTGGAGGGCGCGGTCGTGGTCGGCGGCATGTCGGCGTTCGGGGCGGCGCTCACGACCGTCGGCATTTCGAAGGAGCTCGCCGTCCGCTACGAGACCGCCATGAAGGCGGACAAGTACGTGCTGCTGCTGCACGGCAGCCGCGCCGAGCTCGCCAAGGCGCGCGCGGTACTGGGCCCGTTCGCGCTTGGACCGGTGCGCTCGCGGCCGGCGGTCTCCTGGTCACCCGCGGAGCGGGACCTCGTCGCCGACGTCGGATACTGAACTGGCGCGAGCCAATTGCGGCGGGTATCTGCAGCTCCGAATCGCGGGCGGGCCTCCACGGATACGCCCGGTCCCGAGCCCCCGCGTATGCCGGGGGCGTCAACCAAGGAAAACACAGAGATGAGTGCGCGTTATCATGCCGTAGTGTGGATCGATCATCACGAGGCTGAAGTCAGCCGGGTCAGCGACGACGAGGACATCAGCGTGCTCGTCAGTTCCCACTCCTCGACGCAGCGAATCCACCACCGCAAGGGAGCGGATGGCGAGCATCTCGCAACCGACACGGGCTTCTTCAAGCGCATCGTTTCCGTACTGAACCACACAGCCGGCATCCTGCTTGCCGGGCCGGGAGAGGCGAAGTTCGAACTCATGCGCTACATCAAGGCACAGCGGCCGGACCTTGCCGCACACGTCTACGAACTCGAGACGGTGCCGCACCCCGGGCATGCCGGGTTGATCGCGCTCGCGCGCGAGCGCTTTCGGATGGCGGCGTAGGGTTTGCCGATCGGGAGCCGCTGCTTGCCGCCCCGGTTCGGGGCGACCCTGCGCGGAACCAGGTTCGACGGCTCTGGATGGGGCTCGTCCAAGTCCGTGCCACCGCTTCAGGGGCATGCACGTGTAGCGTACGATCAGTGTCACTTGCGCCGTCGCCGCGGCCACTTGCGATTGCGTGCTCCCGACGCCCGCGGCTCCGACGCCTGGCCGCAGTTCATTTCAGGGGAACGCCATGCCGGTCACCAGACTCATCGTTGCTGCCACGCTATCCATTCTGTCGGGCTGCGCGTGGGTGCTGCCGAAGGCGTCTCCACCGCCGCCACCGTCCGAGGCGATTGCCGTCGAAGTGGCCGCCTGTTCGGTCGAACTCGGCGAGGCCCGCAAGGCGCGGAGCGCGTCCCTGCCTGACTTCGGTGCCGCGGAACCGCTGACCATCAGTCTCGATGGCGATCCGCGTGCGGACCGAATCATCCGCGACGGCTCGATCGTCCGGCTGCAGCGCGCTGCCGGCGGGGGTGGGCAGGTGATTCGCGAGCAGGACGGAACTCGGGCACTCCGGCTCGCTGCGGCGTCGCCGGGTGGAATTTCGGGTCGCATCGCGGACGGCGGCGACATTCGGCTCGAGGCGCGAGTCGATGGGTCTGGTGCCGGAGGCGCGAGCGCACCGGCCGCCGTGTCACCTCCGGCGGGCCATGCGTTCGCCATCCTCAAGGCGGATACCCCGAATCCGAACCGGCCATCGAGCTGTGACGCCGCGCTCCGTGACGGTGACTTCGTGTACCTCAGGTCCACCGAGCAGAACGCATGGGCCACCGTTCGCGACGGGACGCTGGTGATCCAAGCCAGGCGGCCGGTCGGCAGCCCTCCGTGCGCGACGCCGCGCGAGAAGTGCTATACGGACCGCTACGGCGGCGAGTTGTGCGCCAACTATTACGAATGCGTCGATCCCGGCGTCCATTGAGCGCGGGGTGAAAGTCCGCCGGCTGGGAGTCGGTGGGGATATGGGGCCGCCGGAGTCGGCCCGCATCTGATGGTTCAACGGAGGAGTCGGCCATGCAGCAGCACTTGAACCCGGCGATCAGGATCTCCCGCGCCGCGGATCGACTGCGGCCCGCGGCCGGTACGCTGGTGCTGATCCTGGCAGCGCTCTCGGCCGGTGGCTGCGGCGAACATGCGACTTTGCCCGAGAGTGCCGGTATCGGTCCAAAGCCGGTATTGCCGCCCCCCAATCCCACCCGGATCCCGACCATCAACATAGCGACCGCCATCGGCTGGCCGGCCGGGCTCAAGCCCGTGGCCGGCCCGGGTCTCGAGGTGCGGGCGTATGCCACGGGCCTCGATCACCCGCGCTGGCTGCACGTGATGCCGAATGGTGATGTGCTGGTCGCCGAGAGCAACGCACCCGCGGCGCGTGAAGAAAACAGCGGCTTCAAGGGCTGGATCGCGCAGCACGTGATGGATCGCGCCGGTGCCGGAACGCGCAGTGCCGACCGCATCACGATGCTCCGCGGATTGAGGGAGGACGGACTCGCCGCGTCGCGCAGCGTCTTCCTGCGCGATCTCCACTCGCCCTTCGGCATGGCGCTCATAGGCCGCGAGTTCTACGTTGCGGATACCGACGCAATCCTCCGCTTCCCGTACACCGAGGGCACGACCGAGATCAGCGGCTCTGGCACCAGGCTGGTCGACCTGCCGGCCGGGCCGATCGACCACCACTGGACGAAGGATCTGCTTGCGAGCCGCGACGGCTCGCACCTCTACGTGACGGTGGGTTCGAACAGCAACGTTGGCGAGAATGGCATGGAAAACGAGGTTGGCCGTGCCGCGGTCCACGAGATCGACCTCGCGACCGGGAAGATGCGCATCTACGCATCCGGGCTCAGGAATCCCAACGGACTCGCCTGGGAGCCGACGACGGGGGCACTCTGGGTTGCAGTCAACGAGCGCGATGAGCTCGGCAGTGACCTCGTGCCGGATTACATGACCTCGGTGCAGGACGGCGCATTCTACGGCTGGCCCTACAGTTACTACGGGCAGCACGTGGATGTGCGAGTCAAGCCGCCGCGGCCGGATCTCGTCGCCAAGGCAATTCCACCCGACTATGGCCTTGGCGCCCACACCGCGTCGCTCGGACTCGCGTTTTACGACGGAGCGGCATTGCCGGAGAAGTACCGGGGTGGCGTGTTCGTCGGACAGCACGGCTCCTGGAACCGTCGACCGCGCAGCGGTTACAAGGTGATCTTCGTACCCTTTGCGGGTGGCCGCCCGGCAGGACCGCCGGAGGATGTACTCACCGGATTCCTGAGTCCGGACGGCAAGGCGTATGGCCGCCCGGTGGGTGTCGCGGTCGACAGCACGGGCGCCCTGCTCGTCGCCGACGACGTGGGCAACGTCGTGTGGCGGATCACGAAGTCATCGTCCGATCCGGTCCGCCAGCCCTGAAGGAATCCACAATGCCGAGACCCGCCCCCGTTCGCGCATTCGCACTCGCCGGTCACCTGGTGGGCCGCATCGGCTATGGCGCCATGCAGCTGGCAGGCCCGGGCGTGTTCGGGCCTCCGAAGGATCGCGGCCAGGCCATCGCCGTACTGCGCGAAGCCGTGGCGGCCGGCGTGAACCACATCGACACCAGCGACTACTACGGACCGCACATCACGAACCAGCTGATTCGCGAGGCGCTCCATCCATACCCCGACAACCTGATGCTCGTCACGAAGGTGGGTGCCGTCCGGGGCAAGGACGGTTCGTGGCTGCCCGCGCAGGAACCCGACGACATCAGGCGCGCGGTCCACGACAATCTTCGCAACCTCGGTCTCGACGCGCTCGCCATCGTCAACGTGCGCAGCATGGGCAAGGTTCATACGCCGTCCGAGGGATCGATCGCGCGGCAAGTGTCGGCGCTCGCCGACCTGCAGCGCGAGGGCCTCGTCCGCCACATTGGTCTCAGCAACGTGACGGCGGCGCAGATTGCCGAGGCGCAGGGCATCGCCAAGATCGTCTGCATCCAGAATCACTACAACCTGGTCCAGCGCCAGGATGACTCGCTGATCGACGAGCTGTCAGGCACGGACATCGCCTATGTGCCGTTCTTTCCGCTTGGCGGCTTCACTCCGATTCAATCGACGGTGCTGGCGAGCGTCGCTCAGGCGCTTGGCGCGACTCCGATGCAGCTCGCGCTCGCCTGGCTCCTGCATCGCGCGCCCAACATTCTGCTCATTCCGGGCACGTCGTCGCTCGCGCATCTCCGCGAGAACCTGCGGGCGGCCGACCTGCGACTGTCGACCGAGGTGCTGGCCGAGCTCGGCACAATCCGCCAGACCGACCCGGGCCATTGAGCACCGGGGTGGATTACCGGGCGTCTGTGGCAGACGACTGCCCCGGCAGCCGCCGGAGTGGTCGATGACGGCGCGAATTCGGGCTGTCCGGACCGGTACCCGGTTCCCCGGTTCCAGGAGGCCGGGCACCTGCGGCCCGCCGTTCGATCGGCAGCCCGGTGTTCGCGGCGGTCACTGATTGGGCCGGTACCGCAACGCCTCCACGATCAACGTCAATGCCGGTGAGGCGCGGCGACTTGCGTAATAGAGGTGGTATCCCGGATAGGTTATCGCCCACTCATCGAGCACCGCTATCAGGCGGCCGGCCGCGAGGTGGTCCGCGACGATATCCTCAGGGATCCAGATCAATCCCTGGCCTGCGAGTGCTGCCGTGACCATGAGGTAGCTGCTATTGAACACGAGCCGCCCCGTCACGTGGGCGTTCACGGTCCGTCCGCGCCGCCTGAACTCCCAGTTCATCAGCCCGCCGTGCGTCGGCAGGCGCAGGTTCACACAGTTGTGGGCAGTCAGGTCCTGCGGCGAAGTCGGTCGCGGATGTTGCCTGAAGTACGCCGGGCTTCCGACGACGACCACGCGCATGTCCGGCGCCATGCGCACGGCAATCATGTCCTTCGCGACGTCGCCGCCGAGGCGCACACCGATGTCGAAGCGCTCGGCCACGATGTTCGTGAACCGATTGTCGCTGCTGATCTCGACGTTGATGTCCGGATAGAGTGGCAGCCAGGCCTCCAGCCTCGGCCAGACCAGGGTCTTTACCGCGTGTTCAGTTGCGGTGATCCGGATCGAGCCGGCGGCCTTGCCACGGAGCTCACGCAGTACCGCGAGTTCGGCCTCGATGTCGGCGAGGCGTGGGTCGACGGCATGATAGAGCCGTTCGCCCGCTGCGGTCGGCGCGACGCTGCGCGTGGTCCGGTTCAGCAGCTTGAGGTCGAGGCGCCGTTCGAGCGTCCGGACCGTCTGGCTGAGCGCGGATTGCGTCACCCCGAGCTGCGCGGCCGCGCGGGTGAAGCTGCCGGCGCGCACGACGGCGGCGAACGCCCAGAGATCGTCGAATTTCGCCATTAATTAGCCCAGCTAATAGCTAAATGTCCATTCAGCAGTCTAGTCATCCAATCGACTTCTGCCTAGAGTGCCTCCATGGATTCGAACGAGAGGTACCCCGCATGAAGACCCGTCAGCTCGGCAACAGCGGCCTCGAGGTCTCGGCCATCGGTCTCGGCTGCATGGGCATCAGCTTCGCCTATGGACCGGCGCTCGAGAAAAAGGGTGCCATCGCGCTCGTCCGGGCGGCCTTCGAGAGCGGCGTGACCTTCTTCGACACGGCCGAGGCCTACGGTCCGTTCACCAACGAGGAAGTCGTCGGCGAGGCACTCGCCCCGATTCGCGATCGCGTGGTGATCGCGACCAAGTTCGGCTTCAAGGACGGGGATTCAACCGCCGGCATGGACAGCCGGCCGGAGCGCATCCGGGCCGTTGCCGAAGCGGCGCTCAAACGCCTCAAGACCGATCGGATCGACCTCCTCTATCAGCATCGCGTCGACCCGAAAGTGCCGATGGAGGACGTCGCCGGGACCGTCAAGGAGCTGATTCGCGAAGGCAAGGTCAAGCACTTTGGCCTGTCCGAGGCCAGCGTGCAGTCGATCCGTCGCGCACACGCAGTCCAGCCGGTGGCGGCGGTCCAGAGCGAATATTCGCTGTGGTGGCGGGCGCCCGAGGCGGAGGTGCTGCCGGTCTGCGCAGAACTGGGAATCGGATTCGTTCCCTTCAGTCCGCTCGGCAAGGGCTTCCTCACCGGAAAGATCGACGACAAGACGACGTTCGCCACGGACGACTTCCGCAACATAGTGCCGCGGTTCTCCGCCGAGAATCGCAAGGCGAACCAGGCCCTCGTCGATCAGATCATGTCGATCGCCGCGGCCAAGCAGGCGACGCCTGCCCAGATCGCGCTCGCATGGCTTCTCGCGCAGCGGCCCTGGATCGTACCGATTCCGGGCACGACCAAGCTGATTCGCCTGCAGGAGAACGTTGGTGCCGCGGCGGTCGAGCTCACGAGCGAGGACCTGCGCCGCATCGGCGACGCGCTCGCGAAGATCACGGTCCAGGGAGACCGCTACCCGGCGCACCTCGCAGCGCGTGCGGGCCGGTAGCGCCTGGACGACCCGGTCGCGCGCGCCGATCCTGTCAACCAGCCACATGCGGACATGTAGATGGCCCTGAGCGGGGAAGCCGGGCGTAATGACGACGCCCTGTTTCGCAAGCAGCGATCGACACGGCAATCGAGGACTCTGCTCCTAGTGCAGCGGCCAGCGTGCGCTCGGATGGCGGGGTTATCTCTGGCGACTGGTACGGCGAACATGCTCCGGATTGGCACCCGGATGAGCCAGGCGTCCGGAGTGATGAGCCGGTCTGCTCTGCCCGATGATAGCCAGGCGGTCTCAACGCCGTTCGGAGGAACTTTCTCATGCTGCTGAAACGCGCAGGCTCCCAGGCGTCCCAGAAAGGACCCCCTGAATTCTTCACGGGCACTGTCCGGATCGATCCCCTCAACGCGCCGCCGGCGCCGGCGCGGACCTCCTGTGCCAGTGTCACGTTCGAACCGGGGGCACGGTCGGCGTGGCACACGCACCCCCTGGGCCAGACGTTGATCGTCACCGCGGGCTGCGGCTGGACGCAATGTGAAGGGGAACCGATCGTCGAGATTCGTGCCGGTGACGTCATCTGGTGTCCGCCGGGAACCAAGCACTGGCACGGTGCGACGCCGACCACGTCCGTGACGCACATCGCGATCCAGGAAGCGCTGGATGGCAAGAACGTCAACTGGCTGCAGAAGGTCACGGACGCTGAATACCTGATCGGCCCAACTGAGAAGGCCCGCAGTACCTGAGAGGTGCCCCGTTGAGGAGGGGCTGCCGTCGCCCGATTCACACGGCATGGGCGTTCGAGCGATGATTGCGATCGGCTGAGGACCGCAGGAAACCTGGCAAGGACGTGACCGGGTCCGTGACGACTGTGAAACAGGACTCTGCTCTCGCAAGGCACGGAAAGATCGGGTTGCGGCGATGGATCGGGCGAGGGTTGAATATGTCGCATCGCGTCGGTCCCGCACGTATATATAAGTGTCGTGCCGCGAATGACCCCGTGACGGGCGTGCCAGGGAAACCGCAGGACGGACTCGCGAACGGCATCATCGAGCGACACAATCCAACATGGCCCAGGGCGCAGTGCAGACCGGAGCCGGAGCGATCGAGAGGAGCATGATCCTGTGATATGCAGAATCTGCTGGGTGCACGGGCGGGTGCAGGGTGTTTTCTACCGCGCCAGCGCGCAGCTGCAGGCGAAGGAACTCGGTGTCACCGGGTACGCGTGCAACCTCGCCGACGGCCGGGTCGAAGTGATGGTCTGCGGCGAGGCTTCCAGGGTCGCTGCCTTCATCGATTGGCTCTGGATCGGGCCGACGGCGGCCTCTGTGTCACACGTGCGGATCGTCGAGCACGAACTCCCCGAGGCGCCGTCCGAATTCACGGTTCGATGACGCACGGCTCGCGTTCCGTCACTTCACCCTCGCTGTGCGCACGCCGCTGCGAACCTCCGCGCGCCGCAACATCCGGGCCAGTCACCTTCTCTGTCCCGAGATTGGCCAAAGGGTGCTGCGCTGCGACATCCTCCACCCGCAGCGAGGCTTAGGGCCACTTTCGGCGCGCGAGCCCAACGCATCGAGGCGTTCCGCGGCCTGCGGAACACCCGCACGACACGCCGTCGCCTCACCGGGACCGCGTCGCCATCTGCGCACATCGCACGTGTCACGGTTTCGTGAGATATTCGACCTGCGTCATCGTCAGTCAGGTGGATCACCATGGACGCCATGATCCCGATCGACCGCGGCAGCTACCCGCAGCTCAGCGACGACGAAATCGAACGCCTGCTGGCGCTCGAGGACGCGTGTGCCTGCATGCTCGCGTACATGGAAGAGCAGAGCGACACTCGACCCGACGACGCAAGCGCGGCGTCGCCGCCACTTGCCGCGTAGCCGAGCTGGCACCGATCGCCAGAATCGTGATTTGCGTGCTACGCACGCGTAAGTTCTCGCAACGACATCTCGCAGCGCGGCTGCTTCCTGCGCTCCGCCACCCGTAGCCAGCGCTCGAACCGGCTTCGATGCTGTTGCAGCGCCCGATGCGCACTCCCCGGGCGCCTGCCGGCGTTTGTCCTCGGCATCATCGCGCCGCGCATTCCCGCGAGCCTCTGCGCAACGCGCCGGGGCGTGGCACCCAGAGACTCATCGAGCATCGGTAACGTCACCCCGTTGCGTTACCGAGCGCTGACACTGATCCTCCATGTGTCGACACCATGTTGACTGCAAGCGAATGGTGGCGTAGCCCGCGCATCTGGAAGCGGGCAAGCCGCGATGCCTGATTCCCCCACAGTTCAACCGCGTGCCGGTCACGTGGTTGTCAATGGATGTTCACACGCCCCTCACAACATCGGAATCAACTCGTGCGTTGTAGTCACCCCGGCGGTGCCGGACGCACGAACCCAGCACCTTCCGATAATTCGACCCCCGGGGAGACATTCATGCGCAAGCCCACATGCATCGCGGCGGCGGCACTGGTCGCAGTTCTCGCGATTCCTGCAGCAGCGAACGCTGCACTCGTAGGTCCCACATACCCGACACCCAGCCAGTACGCAGTCACGAGCGGCAGCGATATGGGTGATGCGGGCGGCATCACGTACACCTACTCAAATCTCACGCCGAACCTGTATTGGGGGCCGGACAGCACGTACCTCCCCCAGGCCGGTCTCGACAACACCTACCACACGCTCACGTTCAATGGCATTTCCGGTGACGTCGCCACGTGGACCGGGTCGACCTCGTGGCTGGATCCAACGAACGGCATCACGTACTCCAACGTTCCGCTCACGCTGCAGATCACGGTCGCCGGGCTCGGCGCGAACCCGTGGGTGACCTTCGCGAGCGCCAATGGCAGCGACCCGGCTGGAGTCGGCGCCATCGTCAGCGACCCGCTCGGCACGTCATTCAGCGCGAATCTCTATCTGTACGCCTCGACGGTCGCCGGCGTGCTGCCGCTCAATGCTGTGCAGCAGGCGCCGGCGAATTCCGGGTATTCGGTCGAGGGCTTCAGCGGGGCGCTCTACACGCCGGCAGCCGTTCCGCTCCCGGCAGCAGCATGGCTGCTGATCTCTGGACTCGGTGGTCTCGGCGCGCTGACCCGGCGGAGGAGAACGACGGGCTGAGTACCGGTTGTCCGCGACGGCGCGCCTGCAGACGGCCTGAGGCGCGCCGTCGCGGCGAGCGCGAGATGGACAGCTGCTCCTGGCGACGGCGAGCGCGAATTGCGAGCGGGTGTACGCCGCCTTGGCGCGACTGTGCATCGTCGCCGGACGGACGCGCCACGGGAACGACGGCGACCACGTCGATGGCTGTTGCTCACTCAGGTGGGCCGGTGAGCTACTTCCAACCCTGAGTTCCGGTGGAGAAATCCACGAGTAGCGAGTTGGTCGTGAAGTACCCGAGACCGATTACGGCGGCGTTCGCGCTGGCGGCGGGATTGACGACGATTGCCTCGACGTCGGTCGACGAGATCTGCGTATACGTGAAGCCGCTCGGCGTCGTCACCTGGATGCTGTCCCCGGGTGGAATGGCCGACGGGAAAGCTGACCCGGAAAGCAGGTTCAGAGCCGAATACGGAGTCCCCGTATCGAAGATCGCGGTGGTCACGTAGGTGCCGCCCGGCGCTGCTGCGGTGGTGATGGTCGTGTTCGGCACTCTCTCCTGGCAGACGGCGAACCCAGCGATCGCGGCGGGGCCCGTGTACGTCGACGGCGGGCAGGGAAGCTGCGACCGGCTGAATCCCTCCTCGAGAGCCGGGGTGACACCGATCGTCAGCACCGGTTGCGGCGAGCAGCTGCCTGCTGTTGCCGGATCGCAGGTCTCAAGCGTCACCGGATCGAGGATGAAGCCGCCATCGACGCCTGCCGCGTACTTCAGGTACTTGAGAACGCTGACTACCCAGCAGCTTCCGGCAACCCCGGGCGTGCAGGCCGGGAGCGAGTCGCCTGCGCCGGACACACTGACGAGGTTGGGTGCATCATTGATCCCGAACCAGCCATCCTGGCCGTTCTCCGTGACCGTCTGATTGTCCGCCGTGGAGACAACCTTGTAATAGAAGAGAACGGGCATCGTCTCGGTCGTGAGCGCGCCATTCGAGTCGCCGAAGGTGACCTGCGCGTACCCGATGTTGCCAATCTGCGTGTGCCCGTTCGGCCCCCCGTATGCACGGCTCCCCTGCTGGTCGGTCACGGTGACATCGTTGTAGGAGAGTGACGTTTGCCCCGACGCGAACTGGAAGCCCGACGCGCTGACCACGGAACTCGGAAAGACGGCCAGCGCATTCAGCGTGAGTCCCGCCGAGCCGGTATCGAGCGCGAGTGGCAGGCGAACGGTATCGGATCCGACCATGGAGACGTAGACGAAGATCCTGGCTGCGTTCTCGGTCGACTGATCGACCGGGAATACATCGAAGTGCATCGGCGCGGCGACGATGGAAGGTGCCGGAGGAGGTGGCGGCGGCTGACCCCCTCCCGTGGCGCCCGGCCCGCCGCCGCCCCCACAGCCACAGACTGCGACGGCGATCAGCGGGAGAAACAGCACGCGAGCGGAGACGAGAGTGGCGGGAAATCGGGCGACTCGCTCGAAGTCAATGGGCACTGGGAAAATCTCTCGTGTTCGGCCGGTCATGGACGCTCCCTGTCGCAACCAGAAGCCTAACCTACCGCGCCTTGATCCATTCAGCCGGGCCAGGGAAAAAGCGGCCGAACGATGGCTGCAGTGTGGCACTCCAGGGAGCCGGCAGGGGCGCCGCCTGTCAGTGGCGGCCCGTCCGAGAATCCCGCGGAACGCCACTTCTTCGAGCTTCTGGCCTGTCGCCAAGATGGGGACGCAATCGACTTTTGGGGAGCTCGAGACGCTAGGGCGGCGGACTCCGCGAATTCGGGAGTGTGCGAGGCGGGAGGACGCCGGCAATTCGTTGTGGCCGGCGCATGGACGTCCCGCGGCGAACCAGGTTCTCCTCGCAGAGCGGGTCGCACGCCGCGACTCCGGTTGGACCGGGCCCTTGCCCAACAGGCGGAGACGTTTCCGCTGCCGGCTTGAGCCGAGCGCAATGGAAGCGGCCTATCTGCCGGTAGAGTCCGACCGCAGCGCCGCGTCAGTCGAATCCGGCGGCGATGAACGAAGCGGCTCGCCACGAGGCGTGTCGTGTTGTTCGACGAGGTAGGCAAATTTGCGGAGCCAATACCGTACGCGGACGTCGAGAACGGCATCGAACGGACGCCGAAGGTCCAATCCGACGCGAATGTGAGCGAAGCCGGTCTTACGGGAACACATCATCCATCTCCTTGTAGCCATTGCATGCCGCGCTCCGGCGCGCATTCCATTCGAACCACTCGCCGTCGCGGCACTCGGTATGGAGCGCGCGAGTTCCGTTGACGCGGAGCGCCGCAGCGACGGCCGCGCGATCGTCAGGTCGAAGGCGAGGCAGCACGGCCAGCAGATCAGGAACCGCGTCGGCGCCAGTCGATGCGAGATAGTCGGTGTCGATACGCCCGGTCGCCAGGTACCGTCCGACGTTGGCCCGAACGATCCAGCCGGAATAGTTCCAGTAGCCGAGGATCCCGAGGATCCCGAGTCCGGCAATCCACATTCGCCAGCCCAGCCGACCTGGCTGAACGGAATGCCTGAACTCGATCGCGACCAGCAATACCGCGGTCGCGAGAAACACTATGTACAGTCGTACGCAGACGCGGGCGATCGTATATCCGTACACCGCCTCGTAAGCAGCCAGGCGCAGGTATGCAGATCCGAGGAGCAGCAGGCACTCGCCGAGTACGAGATAGCCTGTAGCACGTACCCACGCATTGCGGGCCCCTCGGGCTGCATGCCGTTCTAGCAGAAGGATGATGACGGACGTGAGTGTGACGACGATGGAGATCTCGCCGAATCCCCGGTGAACGGCCTGAGCGAAGGTCACGCCGCTGCCCACGGTAGCGCCCGGATTGCCGAAGAGGTACTGCATCTGCAATACCAGGAACGCACCAAACAGGCCGGCCACCGACCCGAGGATGATCAGGCGTTCGCCATCGGTGTGAATTGCCGCGTGTGGTGCGTCCGCATCGCGGCTGGCGTCGTGCTGTGGGGGCCGTCGTGTGATTCCGAGAAAGCCCAGCAGCACGAACCCAGTGGTGGCGAAGTACGTCACTCGCCCGAATCCCGACAGACTGCTCACGACATTGAGCAGTGCGTTTCGCATAGTCTCGAACGTAGGGTCGGCCTCGCCGAGAAGGAACAGAAATACCACGAGGATCGCCGCCGCGAGGACGACGCCTCTGAGCGGTGCCGCGCTGCGCGCATTGCCGGCCGCGCGCAGGCCGTCGCGCATGACACGGCTCGATTCGCGAGCAATCGTGACAGGCGCGACGAAAGGCGCCGTGGCAATCCGCGCGAGGTGCATCTGCTCCGGCGCGACTCCGGCGCCGAGTCTGGTCGCGACGCTGGCGAGCGTCGCGATCGCGGCCAGCAGCAGGCCCTGCACGAAGCCGCTGGCCGTGATCGCGATCGCGCCCGAGAGGGCGCAGGCCGTCGCGATGGCCATGTACCTCCGAGTGAGCAACGCGCGCAGTCCGGGGCGCTCGACCAGCAGGAGCGCCATTCCGAGGGCCGCGGTGGCGATGCAGCAGTTGATGCCGGGCCTTGCGTCGTAGAGCAG
>Ga0181519_10000323_pt1 | contig 45035 bp, 33 predicted proteins | sample PEATcosm2014_Bin_26_FD_121102 | JGI IMG/M metagenome (GOLD analysis project Ga0181519, IMG submission 121102) | Peatland microbial communities from MTU Mesocosm Facility, Houghton, MI, USA - PEATcosm2014_Bin02_10_metaG | ecosystem: Environmental > Terrestrial > Soil > Wetlands > Peat | place...
CGTCCAAACCTTCTTTCGCGATACCCTGCCGGCCAAATGGGACCGAATCAGGGACGTCGTATCCGACGCCTTTCACATCATCGATAGACAGAATTTCCGGGTTTTGGCGTAGACGCAGTATATTTGGGAGCATTTGCCATGGCGGTTGCAGAAAAGATTCGTCTTTCCGCGGAACAGATCAAGCCAAAGATCGGTAGCATCGTCTTGAACGACAAGCGCGACCTGCTGAGCGGCGCGCTCGGCCAGGAGCTGCGCGAACTGCTGGAAGACCGCGGCGTGCTTGTATTCCCCGAGGTCCATTTCACCGACGCAGAGCAGGTCGCATTCACCAAGACGCTCGGCACGTTGGCCACGGAATTCGACGGCGACGAAGTCTACAAGATCTCGCTCGACCCGCTGCAGAACCGCAAGGCCGAGTATCTCAAGGGCTCGCTTTACTGGCACATCGACGGCACCATGAACAAAGTGCCGATACTTGCCTCGCTTCTGTCGAGCAAGAAGCTGCCGACCTGGGGCGGCAATACCGAATTCTGCAACACCTATGCCGCTTGGGAAGATCTGCCCGACGAACGGAAAGCCGGACTGGAAGAACTCCGGGTGATGCACTCGGCCTGGACGTCGCTCTTCTACTACGATCCCGAACCGAGCCAGGCCAAGCTCAAGGAGATGATGGCGATCGGCGAACAGGAGCTGCCGCTGGTGTGGAAGCACCGATCCGCCCGCAAGTCGCTGGTGCTCGGCTGCACCGCGCATCACATCGTCGGCATGAACTGGACCCGCAGCGCCGAACTGCTCAACGGGCTGCGCGAATGGTCCGTGAGCGAGCCGTTCCATTACAGCCACGAATGGAAAGTCGGCGACGCGGTGATGTGGGACAATACCGGCACGATGCACCGGGCCATGCCGTACGACCCGAATTGCGGCCGCATGCTCCACCGGACCAAGCTGGCGGGCGACGAACCGTTCAACTGACCGGCTGGTCGAAAGACCGGAGCTTCGCGGCGGCATGGAATGCGGCCACGCGGCTCCGGCAATGCGCTTCGGTGACCGTTGCCCAGCCCCCTACACGCCCCCTGTCGGTTCGCCGTCGCTGATATCGACGCCCAGCCCCGCCGCCTTCAGCCGCTGGGTGATCTCCTCCAGCACCGCATGGTCCTCGATCGTCGCGGGCACGGCGACCGGCTTGCCGTCGGCAAGGCCGCGCATGGTCTGGCGCAGGATCTTGCCCGACCGGGTCTTGGGCAGGCGGTTGACGACCAGCGCGCGCTTGAAGCTTGCCACCGGGCCGATCCGGTCGCGCACCTTCTCTATGATCTCGTGCTCGATCAGTGCATGGTCGCGCGCGATTCCCGCCTTCAGCACGATGAACGCCAACGGCACCTGCCCCTTGATCGCGTCCGCGATGCCGATTACGGCGCATTCGGCGACATCCGGATGAGCGCTCACCGCCTCCTCGATGCCGCCGGTCGACAGACGATGGGCCGCGACATTGATGATGTCGTCGGTCCGCGTCATGACATAGATATAGCCATCCTCGTCGATATAGCCGGCATCGCCGGTCTGGTAGAAGCCCGGAAATTCGGAGAGATAGGACTGGACATAGCGCTCATCCTGCTGCCACAGCGTCGGCAGGCTGCCGGGCGGGAGCGGCAGGCGGATCGCCAGATTGCCGATCAGGCCGGGCGCCACCGGATGGCCTTCGGCGTCGAGCACCCGGACATCCCAGCCCGGCACCGGCCGGGTCGGCGAGCCGGGCTTGACCGGCAGGGCAGCGAGCCCGAGGCAATTGGCGCAGATCGGCCAGCCGGTTTCGGTCTGCCACCAGTGATCGATGACCGGCCGGTCGAGATGCGTCTGTGCCCATTCCAGGGTCGACGGATCGCAGCGCTCGCCGGCCAGAAACAAGGCGGCGAATTCCGGCATCGGCGCCGCCTTGATGAACACACCGTCCGGGTCCTCGCGGCGCAACGCACGAAACGCGGTCGGCGCGGTGAACAGGACTTTGACCCCGTGCTGGCGCACGACCCGCCAGAAGGCGCCGGCATCCGGAGTGCCGACCGGCTTGCCCTCATAGAGTACGCTCGTGGCGCCGGCCAGCAGCGGCGCATAGACGATATAGGAGTGCCCGACCACCCAACCGACATCGGACGCAGTGAACATCACCTCGCCCGGCCCGACGCCGTAAATATTGGGTAGACTCCAGGCCAGCGCCACGGCATAGCCGCCATGGTCGCGCACGACGCCCTTCGGCACGCCGGTCGTGCCGGAGGTGTAGAGGATATAAAGCGGATCGGTCGCCGAGGTATCGGCGCAGGGCGCCGGCTCGGCGCCGTCGAGGGCTTCGTCCCAGGCCAGATCGCGGCCGGCGATCAACTCCGCTTCGAGCGCGGGCCGCTGCAGGATGATGCAGTGGCTCGGCTTTGCCGTCGCCTGCTCGATCGCGGCGTCGAGCAGCGGCTTATAGGCGACGATCCGGGTCGGCTCGATACCGCAGGAGGCGGAGACGACGACCTTCGGCTTGGCATCGTCGATCCGCGTCGCCAGTTCGTGGGCGGCGAAGCCGCCGAACACGACCGAATGCACGGCGCCGAGCCGGGCACAGGCCAGCATGGCGATCACCGCCTCCGGCACCATCGGCATATAGAGCACGACCCGATCGCCGCGACCGACGCCGAGCCGGGCCAAGGCGCCGGCGAATAACGCCACATGATCGGTCAGCGCTTCATAGGTAAAGCTGCGGACGCTTCCGGTGACCGGGCTGTCATGGATGAGCGCGACGCGCTGGCCGTGCCCGGCGCGGACATGCCGATCGAGCGCATTGTCGCAAATATTGATCCCGCCTTCGGGAAACCAGCGGTAGAAGGGCGGATTGCGGTCATCGAGCACGCGCTCGAAGGGCCGCGTCCAGTCGAGCGCCGAAGCGGCCTCGCGCCAGAACGCGTCGGCGTCGGCCAAGGATCGGGCATGGGCCGCCTCGTAGCGGGATTTGGCGTCGCTCATCGGTCGTCTCTCCCTTCACCGGCGGCGATCGTGCGCCGCTTCGTCGCAATAGGCTTGCACAGCTCCATGTCCTTTGGAAACGTCGACGACGCTCGCGATCGTCGCGCACAACGGAAGATCGGCAAAGACATGGCGGAGCGGGACAGCGCGGGCGATGTGAACTACACCGAGATCGGCCGGTCCTATGCAACCTACCGGCAAGAAGAGCCGGCCATCGCCGCGCGCATCGTCCGCGCCCTCGGCACGGCGCGCAGCGTCTTGAATGTCGGCGCCGGTGCCGGTTCCTACGAGCCCGCGGACCGGCACGTCACCGCGGTCGAGCCCGACGCGACGATGCGCGCGCAGCGCCCGGCCCAACGCGTGCCGGCGATCGACGCCGTGGCGGAGAATTTGCCCTTCGCCGATGGCCAGTTCGACGCCGCGATGACCAGCTTTTCCGTGCATCAATGGATGGGTCTCGAAGCCGGCCTGAGAGAGATGCGGCGGGTCGCGCGCGGGCCCGTAGTCGTGCTCACCTGCGATCCGGAACTGGTCCGGCACTTCTGGCTCGACACTTACGCGCCCGAGGTATTGGCGGCGGAAGCGCGCCGATATCCCGCGCTCGCCCGGATCGCCGCAGCACTCGGCGGCGGTGTCACCATAGAATCGGTGCCGATCCCGCTGGACTGCCGCGACGGCTTCAACGAGGCCTATTACGGGCGGCCGGAACGACTGCTCGATCCCGGCGCGCGCCGGGCGTGTTCGGCGTGGAGCTTTGTCGACGAGGCGACAGCGGCACGTGCGGTCGAGCATCTCCGCCGCGATTTGCTCGACGGCATCTGGGACGACCGGCACGGACGTTACCGGACGCAGCCGACCTATGACGGCTCCTTGCGCCTCGTCGTCGCCCGCCCGGATGCCTGATCGGCACCCGGGTGAAGTCAGGATGCCAGCGGGTCCGGCCGGATCTGCAGCTTGAAGAGTCGCGGCCGCGCCGTCTTGCCGCCTTCGCCATGGAAGATCGTCCGCGACCCGAAAGTCGTCCAGAGGCCGCGCCCCTTCCAGCCGGCGGCCGCATCGTCGATGCGTCCGTCGACATTCTTGCTGAAGAAACCCATCGGATAGGGAATGCGCAGCTCGACCAATTTGCCGCCGACCAGCGCCAGCAGCGCCTCCCCGCCATTCGTCGAGGCGATCGGCACATTCGCCCCGAGCCCCAGCGTATTGTACCGGTCGACCCAGACGTAGTAGGCGTGGTTGGCACTGCCGGGATCGGTGACGCCTTTGAATTGTGGACCGGGGAGACGATAGAGCGTCCAGCCTTCCGGGCATTGTCTGCCCTCGGCGGTCGTCGGGCCGCTGAGCGGACCCTTGCATTTGCTGCGCTCGAAACTCGCCAGATGGCCGCTCGACAGCACCGTCCGGACCACGCCGTCGAGACCGATATCGATGCCGCGCGGGCCGTAGCCGTCCGGCGGCGGCTGATAGATTTCCGCCAGCGCCGTCTTGGCGGGATCCGGCCCCGGCACCAAACGGATGAGATAGCCGGGCTGGTTCACCCCGGAAAACCCGTAGCCCATCGACTGGCCCCAGATCGAGTCATCGACCGGACTCGGCTGTACGCCGTAGAAGGCGGCCATGACGCGCTTGTCCTTGGCCGGATCGAGCGGTTGATCGGCCTCGACATACTCGTCGCGCTTGCCATTGCCGTTGGTGTCGATGATGAGCGGCGTCCAGCCTTGCGACTTCATCGCGTCGCCGGTCTCGGCATAGCGCTTGGTGTCGAGCCAGCCGACCACGCCGCTTTGCGGGCCGCCGGCGCTGGTCCACAGCGTGTTGTCGGCATCATGAGCGAAATAGAGGTGCTGCGTGGTGAAGCAGGTGTCGATCAGCGTCCATTTTTCCAGCTTCGGGTCGTACATCGACAACTGACGCGCGGATTGGTCGAGCGGCATGATCTTCGCCGATTCAAGCTCCGAGCCCGCCTTGCAGACCGGCGGATTGTCGGCCGGGCGGATACGCGCGGTGAACCAGGCGCGGCCCGTCTCGTCCATGATCGGGTTGTGGATGCTGGTATGGCCATCCCAGATCGGCTCGTCGCCCCAATAGATCGACGGGCCGGCCGGGAGATCCAGCGACGACGGCGTCGCCGGGTCGCGGTACGGGTGCCTGATCTCGTAGGATTTGTTGCGGACCGGATCGAATACCGGGACGAGATCGGTGCTTTCCTCGGGCGAGCCGAAGATCGGGCCGTTGGCGTTCACCGTCGGATCGCGCTTGTCGGTCGATATCTCGTCATGGAGATAGTGCTTCAGGCTGCCCCATTCCCAACTGCTGATCACGACGTTGCGCTCGACGCCCTGCGGCCGCGCCGGCTTGTCGAAGGGCAGCTCGCCGCCGGCGATGCGGTCGGTCCAGTCGGCATACATGGCCAGCGCCTTCTGCGCGCCGAAGCGGGACAGCGCCACGGCCATGTTGGACATTGCCTGGCCGGAACCCATCCGCCGCGTCCAGGCATCGATCGAATTGTCGAAATGCCCCAGGTCCTTCGACAAGCTGCGCACGCCCTTGTCGCCCAGCGCGTGACAGGATTGGCATGAGTTCTTGACCGTATCGATCCAGTCATGCTGCGACTTCATATCTTCAGAGATGCCGTTGCCGCGGTCGCCGGTACCGGGAAACTGGCTCTTGTCGGGAATCTGGATCAGCGAATACCAATACATGCCCGGATAATATTCCGCCGCCGCGGCCGCCGTCGGCGCCGGCACCGAAGTCAGATCGAGGTGCTGGCCGGGCCGTCCCCGCTGTTTCGGCGAATCGATGAGACCATAGCCGCGCACCCAGATGCTGTAGCTCGCCTTGGGCAGATCGGGGATGACGTAGCGGCCGTGCTCGTCGGTCACGACGATCTTGGCAAATTTCGTCGGCAGATCGGTGGTTTCCGCAATGACCCAGACTCCCGCCTCCGGACCGTTCGGCCCGGCGACAACGCCGCCGATATCGCCTGCGCCGATCCGAATGGCCGGATCCGCCGGTTGCGCTGCCGCGAGCGGCGCGAGCATGGCCATGAATAAGGCCGCTACACCTGAGGTAACGCCGGGCGCCCGCATCACATCCCCCTTGGTTCGATTCCGAATCTGCTGCCCGGTCCGAAACAGTTTCTGGCGCGGGAGGGTGACTCCGCATACCGCCCTCCGGCAAGGCGAAAGGCGGAATAGCTGCCGGCGGTTCGACGGAAAGCTGTCGGGCTGCCGCCAAACTATCATTCATTTGGCACAGAACCGCAAAACTCCAACAGTAGTTTTTACTACCGAAACGCGGCCGGCGCGCGGCTCGGCCCTGTCCGCTGCCGTGGAAACTCAACAAAACCCGTTCGGCCGGGCGCCCGCCGCAGGGCCGCCGCCCCGGATCGGCGGTAGTCGAAGCCGCACCAAGTTTCGTTCCTTCACTTCGGAGCCGAAGATGCGCAAGATCCTTTTGCTGAGTGTCTCCGTCTGCGCGCTCGAACAGGGCGCCGCGGCCCAGACGATCGATCTCGGCGAAGTCAGCGCCAGCGCAGCCGTCGGTTCGGCCGAAGACGATGCCGTCGCGACGCCGAAACCGGGAACCGCCGCTGCCGTGGCCCTCACTCAAAGTTCGCTCTATTCGATCGAACCGGAATCGATCCTGAGCGAGAATTTCATCCGCAATGTCGCCTCGCCTGCGTCGGATTATCTCTCGATCGCGCAATTCGCGCCCTCATCCCATGATTCCAACCCCAATGGCGCTGGCTTCGACAGCAAGAACGGCACGATCCGTGGCTTCCAGGATGGGCAGTACAACGTCACTTTCGACGGTATTCCGTTCGGCGATCCGTCCGAATTCGGCCACGCGACGACGTCCTTCTTTCCGGCCCCGGTGCTGGGTTCCGTCGTCGTCGATCGCGGTCCGGGCACGGCAAGTCAGCTCGGCAACGCCACGTTCGGCGGCACGATCGCGCTCCATTCGGAAACGCCGACCCCCGATCCGTCCGGCCGCGTCACCGGTGCGTATGGCAGCGGCAATGTCTATGAGGAGGGCCTCGAAGCCAATGCCGGGAGCATCGCCGAGACCGGCGGCACGACCGGCTTCTTCAATTACAACCATCTGCAAGGCGACGGGCTGCTGCAATTCGCCGGGCAACGCCAGGACAATTGGTTCGCCAAGCTGCAGCAACCGATCGGCAACTCGACCGTGCTTACGCTGGTCGGCGACTACGACTATATGGACTTTCAGAACTTCGTTCAGGAGCCGAACTCTCAGACCAATATTCACGGTCTGAGTTTCGCTGGATTGAATGACGATCCAGATACGGAAGAATTCTTTCTGAACAACGTGGTCCGACGCCGCTCCGATTTTGAGTATCTGGGCGTGGCTAGTGATTTTGGTGTCGTTCGCATCGACAATAAAGTGTACACTTACAGCCTGAATGACCACACCGTCGCGGCCGTAGATCAGATCGATCCGCTCTTGAAACTGATTCCGGACGGTATTCCCGGGGTCCATGTGTCCCAATTCTACCGGGCCTATGGCGATTTCGGGAAGATCGAAGGCGATGTCGGCGAAGGCTGGACGAGCACGACCATCCGCGCCGGCTTCTGGGCCGAACACACATGGTATTCCCAGATCGAGCAGACGGTGGATCTGGCGGATCAGGAATTGGTCAGCCTGCTCCAGGCGCCGGGCGAACCGAAAGGCGACAAGACGGCGACGGTATTCGAAAACTATGCCAACAGCGACACGACGCAAAGCTTCATCGAATTCGAGTGGAAGCCGCTGCCGGGACTGACCGTCACTCCCGGCTTCAAGCATATCGATTTCACGCGAAGCTTCACGGGCAACAGCACCGCGCTGCAGGCCGGCGCAATCGTCAGTAATACGGCGAGCTACAGCGCCAATCTCGGTTCGACCGAGGTCAACTACCGGATCCGTCCCGACCTCTCGGTCTATGGCCAATGGGCCATGGGCTTTCAGGCTCCAGTCGCCGACCTTATCGAGAACAAGGACGCTGCGGCGAGCCATGTCAGCCCGCAGCAGACGATCAACTATCAGACCGGGCTGGTCTGGAAGAGCGATCGTCTGGTCGCCGATATCGATGGCTACTACATCAATTTCCGCAACGCAATCGGTAGCCAAATCGAGAATATCGGCCTTGGCGGGACGCCGATCACCGTGTTCTTCGACCAGGGCGGCGTGATCTACAAGGGTGTCGAGGCCGAGGCGACGTATCTCCTGGATGACGACGTTCTGGGCGGCGGCTGGGGATTCACCGCCAATGGCAGCATCAACAGCGCCGCCTCGAAGACGACCGGGCTGCAGATCGCGAATGCGCCGACCTCGACGGCGGGCTTCGGGCCGGTCTACGACAAGGATGCGTTCTTCGGCTCGCTGCTGACGAAATATGTCGGGCACCGCTTCGCGGGCGCCGGCGAGCTGCCGACGTTCAATCCCAATGCGCGGCTGCCATCCTACGATTTCACCGACCTGTCCGCAGGCTACCGTCTCGAAAATCGGCTTACGTTGCAAGTCCTTGTCAGCGACCTGTTCGACCATCATACGGTGACCGACGGTTCGGGCGCGCGGACCAGCCCGACATTCTACCACCTGCCCGGTCGCAGCTACCTGACCGAGCTCACGCTGAAATTCTGAGGATCGCCGAGGGATAACGACCATGCTATCGACACGCTTGCTTGCCGGGGCCGGCGCCTTGGCGCTCTTCGCGGGCTTTCCCGCTCTCGCCGCCACCGGTGCAGCGATCATCCCCTCCGGCCAGACGGTAACGCCGACCGCGGCACCCGGCGCCGTCTTCCAGACGCTGAACCCGCATTTGCCGGCCTATCCGGACTACACCGCCGGTCAAGCGACGAAAACCGTGCTGAGCCCGGACGGCAAGACGCTTCTCGTGCTGACCTGCGGCTATAACCGCGTGCTGGATGCGAACAGCAAATACATCCCCGATGCGTCGAACGAATACGTCTTCGTCTTCGACGTCTCGGGCGCGGCACCGGTCCAGAGCCAGGTGCTGCCCATCCCCAACACTTTCGAGGGCATCGCCTTCGCGCCGGATGGCGAACGCTTCTATGTCAGCGGCGGCCGCGACGACGATCTCCACAGCTTCGACCGCCGGGACGGGCAATGGATCGAAACCGATGCACCGATCAAGCTCGGCCATGTCGCCGGCAACGGGCTGCTCGGCAACGGCAAGAAGTCCACCGCCGGTGCCGGCGGCGGCGTCGATCCGGCGAACACGATCTCGCCCGAAGCCGCGGCCGAGCTGATCCCACCCGCGGCCGGCGATCTCGCCGTGACGGCAGACGGCAAGCGCGTGTTGGTCGCGAATTATCAGAACGATTCGATCAGCCTGGTCGAGACGGAAACCGGCGCCGTGACCGAGCTCGACCTGCGGCCGGGTCGCAATGACCGGTCGCAATCGGGCGTCGCCGGCGGCGAATTCCCGCTGGGCGTGGCGCTCACCGGCACGACCGCCTATGTGTCGAGCCTGCGCGACCGGGAAATCGTCGTCGTCGATCTGGCCGACAAGCCGACGATCAAGGCGCGGATCAAGGTCGCCGGCAATCCGAACCGCCTGCTGCTCGACCGCACCGGCGCGCGACTCTTCGCGACGACCGATAATACCGACAGCGTGGTCGTGATCGACACGGCGAGCAATACCGTGCAACGCCAAATTCCGATCGCTGTGCCGCAATATGCCGGCCTCGATACCGATGACGGCGACAAGCGCGACAGCGCCGCCGTCAAATACCGCGGCAGCAGTCCGAACAGCCTCACCCTCTCGCCTGACGAACAGACGCTCTACGTCACCAATGGCGGCACGAATTCGCTCGCCGTCATCTCGCTCGCGGATGGCCAGGTAAAAGGGCTGATCCCGGTCGGCTACTACCCGAATTCGGTCAGCGTCAGCCCGGACGGCAAGATGCTTTACGTCGTCAACGGCAAGAGCCCGTCGACGGCGAACCCGACCTATTGCGTCGAACTGCCGAACAATCCGGCCACGGGATGCCTCAAGCAGAAGAAGCGCGCCGGCAACCAGTATGTCCTGCAAATGACCAAGGCCGGGTTCCTCACGCTGCCGGTGCCGGCGCAGCCGGTGCTCGACGAGCTGACGTCGCAGACATTGCGCAATCTGCGCGCCGGCGAGCCGCTGAGCGCCAAGGAAAAACAGGTGCTGGCCGCTTTGCGCCGCAAGATCAAGCATGTGATCTATATCGTCAAAGAGAACCGGACCTATGATCAGGTGTTGGGCGATTTGGCGGTCGGCAATGGCGATCCGCAACTGGCCGAGTTCCCACAGGCCACGACGCCGAACCTGCATCGGATCGCCGGCGAATTCGTCGATCTCGACGATTTCTACTGCTCCGGCGATGTCAGCGGCTCGGGCTGGATGTGGAGCACGGCCGCGCGCACCATCGATATCAATGAGAAGACCGTGCCGCCGCAATATGCCGGACGCGGCTTCAGCTCGGATTGGGAGGGGACCGACCGCCTCGTCAATGTCGCGCAGCCGACGCTCGCCGACCGCCAGGCGACCCAGCCGATCCTCAAGGTGAACAAGGACCCGGATCTGCTGCCCGGCGTCGCGAATGAAGGCGAACCCGACGGGCCGGACGAAAACGAGGTCGGCCAGGGCTACCTATGGAACGCCGTGCTGCGCGCCCATGGCAGCGTGCGCAATTACGGCTTTTTCCTCGACGCTTCCCGCTATGTCGACCAGGCGGCGGCCTTCCATATCGAGATCCCGCTGCTGAAGGATCCGGCTTCGAGCAAGACCCCCGTCGCGTTTCCGGCCAACAAGGATCTGCTGAACGCGACCGACCCGTATTTCCGCGGCTTCGACAACAAATTCCCGGATTTCTACCGGTACCAGGAATGGGCCCGGGAATTCGCCGAATTCGAAAAGAACGGCAAGCTGCCGCAGCTCGAACTTGTCCGCTTCATGCATGACCATGTCGGCGACACCGGCCCGGCGCGGCCGGGCTTCATTCCGGCGCTCGAAGACATCAACACGCCGGAGCTCGACGTCGCCGACAACGACTATGCGGTGGGATTGCTGGTCGAACGCCTGGCGCATAGCCGCTACGCCAAGGACACGCTCGTCTTCGTCATCGAGGACGACGCCCAGGACGGGCCGGACCATGTCGATGCGCATCGCACGACGGCCTTCGTCGTCGGCCCTTATGTCAAGCAGCACAAGGTCGTGTCGACGCACTACACGACCGTGAACATGATCCGTACGATGGAGGACCTGCTGGGCGCGGGGCACCTCAACCTGCATGACGGGAACGCCCGGCCGATGGTCGACATATTTGATTTGAACCAGGCCAAATGGAACTTTACGGCCGCCCCGGCCGCCATGCTGCGCAGCGCCACGACCTTGCCGCTGCCGCCGGACAAGACGGCGAAACCGGAAGGGAATGAGCGGCATGCCGAAGCCCAGCCGCATGGTGACCCGGCCTATTGGGGCCAGGCGCTCGCCGGTTTCGACTTCTCTACCGAGGACCTGAACGATGCCGGACTCTTCAATCGAGTTCTCTGGGCCGGTCTGATGCCGGGCCGCGCCTATCCGGAGAGTCGATCCGGGGCAGACCTGCGGGTCGATCGCAACGTGCTGCTGCAGGCCGCCGCGGCGAACGGCTCGTGACAACGGCTCTGGCAGGCCGGTCGTCGGGGTAAGAGCGCGTCACAGGAGAGAAATGGTTGTGATTCTCATGGTCGCGGCCCCGCGGTGTCGGGCGGCCCTCGCTCTCGGCATGATCGCTTTGAGCGGCGTGGCCAGCCCCGCCGCCTTGGCGCAAGCTCCGGCGGCGGAGCAGATCGTCGTCACCGGCGTCGCTCCGTCGAATGTCCTTTCGGTCGGTTCCGGCGAAATCGATGCATCGCACGCGATGACCGTGGCGGACGCGCTGAACCACGCGATCGGCGCCGCTTTTCTCTCCGACACCGAGGCCGACCCGTATCAGCAAGATCTTTATTATCGCGGTTTCGACGCGTCGCCGGTGCTGGGTACGGCACAGGGGCTGGCCGTCTACGAGAACGGTTCGCGCATCAACGAACGGTTCGGCGACACGGTCCTGTGGGACTTGATCCCGACATATGCCATCCGGCGGATCGACGTCGTCCCGGGCTCGGACCCGCTGTTCGGCCTGAACGCGCTGGGGGGCGCGGTCGCGGTCGAGATGAAGACCGGCTTCACCGCGCCCGGAACCACCGCCGACATCGCCGGCGGATCGTTCGGCCGGGAGCGGCTGATCGCGCAGACCGGGCAGCAATTCGACGACGACGCCGTCTATCTGGGAATCCTGGCGACCCATGATGGCGGCTGGCGGCAGGATTCGCCGAACGATTTGCTCCAGGCCTATGCCGATTATGCCAGGCGCCTCGCCTGGGGCAGCGCCGGCATCAGCCTGTCTGTCGCCGGCGACTCGCTGAACGGCAATGGCGCCAATCCGGTGCAGGACAGCCGCACCGCCGCCTTCGCGATCTCCGACACCGAACGCAACCGCCTTTTCTTCCTGCAAGGCCGCGCCGACGCGCCGCTGAGCGCTGCAACAGATCTCGGTCTCCATCTCTACTTCCGATCGACCCAAATCGAAGCCTTCAACGGCGCTCCGTCGGGTTTCGCCCCCTGCCCCGCCCCGTCGACCCTCCTGTGCGACGAGGACGGCAATCCGCTTGCGACGCGCAGCGGCGCGCCGGTGCCGGCCAGTCTCGGCGGGACCGGGATCGTGCCGATCGAGACGATCGACACCAACGCCCTGGGCGCCTCGGCCGAACTCAAGAATACCGGCACTCTGCTATCCCTCGGCAATACAGCGCGGCTCGGCGCCAGCGTGGATTCGGCACATACGGGTTTCAACGCCATGAACGAACTCGGCAATTTCGTGCTGCTGCCGGGCGGCGGCGGCACGAATACGATCTCCGACGGCGTCCCGCTCGGCGGACCCGCCTTCAATGTGGCGCTGGGTTCGCTCAATCTCGATGGCGGCTTCTACGCCGAGGACGCGCTCGACCTCACCCCCGATCTGACGGCGCAGATATCCGGCCGGCTCAACCTCGACCGGATCGCGCTCTCGGACCGGCAGGGTACCGGCTTGTCCGGCGACCATGGCTATGCGAGCGTCAACCCCGCATTCGGCCTGACCTGGCGCCTCGATCCGTCGGTGAGCGTCTATGGCAGCGCCAGCCAATCCAGCCGGACGCCGACCGCCGCAGAGCTGAGCTGCGCCGATCCGGCTCAGCCATGCCGGTTTCCGCTGAGCTTCATCTCCGATCCCGGTCTCCGGCAAGTGGTCGCAAGGACGGCGGAATTCGGGGCGAAAGGCCAGGACGAAGCGGGTTCCGCGACCCTGACCTGGTCGGCCGATCTCTATGAGACGCGCAGCCAGGACGACATTCTCTTCGTCAGCTCGGGGCCGCTGATCGGCTCGGGATTTTTCACGAATGTCGGCGCGACCCGGCGGCGCGGGGCCGAGGCGTCGCTTGGTGCCGCGTGGCAGAAATTCGACTTCAAGGCCGATTACAGTTACGTCGAGGCGACGTTCCGATCGGCGCTGACCCTGCCGAGCGCCGACAATCCGGGCGCCGATGCGAATGGCAACATATTCGTCCACCCGGGCGACCGGTTGCCCGGCATTCCCTTGAATCTGGCGAAATTCCGCGTGGGGTATGAGCCGCTGGCCGGGCTGCATCTGGCCCTCGACGGCACGGTCTCGTCGTCCCGCTTCTTCCGCGGCGACGAGGCGAATCTGCAGCCGCCCCTGCCCGGCTTTACGGTTTTCAATGCCTCCGCGGATTACGCCGTCACGGATCGGATCACCCTCTATCTCGAAGGCGAGAACATTCTGGACCGCCATTATGCAACCTTCGGCCTTTACGGCGATCCGACCTCGAACGGCGCCTTCGACTTCACCAATCCGCGTTTCGTCGTTCCGGCCCAACCTCTCGGTCTGTGGGGCGGAATTCGCCTATCTCTCTAGCGGCAACACTGAGTCGTGCCTATCTCATGCGTAATTCGGCCGCCCGACAGCGCGTCGCGGCTGAGCGGCAGAGCAGCGCCGCAAGGAAAGAGGTGACGGGCCATGGCCAATCCGATGCCGGCGATCTTCTTCGGTCATGGCAATCCGATGAATGCCATCGGTGCGAATGCTTACACCGACGCCTGGCGCGACATCGGGGCGCGGCTGCCGAGGCCCAAGGCGATCCTGGCGATCTCCGCGCATTGGTATGTGCCCGAGACCGGCGTCACCGTCGCGACCGCGCCGCGGACGATCCACGATTTCGGCGGATTTCCCGCCGAGCTCTATCAGGTGCGATATCCGGCGCCCGGCGATCCCTTGCTCGCGCGCCGGGTGCAACGGTTGCTGATGCCGATCGAGGTCAGGCTCGATCAGTCCTGGGGCCTCGACCACGGCACATGGTCCGTGCTCACGCACGTCTATCCTGCGGCCGATATTCCGATCGTCCAGCTCAGCATCGACGCGACCAAGCCCGCGTCGTATCACTTCGAGATCGGCCGGAAGCTGGCGCCGCTCCGCGATGAAGGCGTGCTTGTCGCCGGCAGCGGCAACATCGTGCACAATCTTCAGGCCTACGCCTGGGGGCGACAGCCGCGCGATCCTTATGACTGGGCCGTGCGCTTCGAGACGATGGCGCGGGAGATGATGCAAGCGGGCGAGTATGCGCCGCTCATCGGTTATGAGAAGCTCGGTCGCGACGCGGCGCTCTCGATACCGACGCCGGAGCATTATCTGCCGCTGCTCTATGTGCTGGCGGCAGGGGAGCGCGGCGGAAGCGTGACCTTCCCGGTCGAGGGCGTGGATGGCGGATCGATCTCGATGCTGGCCGTACAGACCGGGTAAAACCGAATGGAGGACAAGGATGGGTCAGAGCATCGATGTCGCGGTGATTGTCGGCAGCCTCCGTAAGGCATCGCTCAATCGGCTGGTGGCGGACACCCTTGCCGAGTTGGCGCCTGCCGAACTCAAGCTCGACATCGTCGAGATCGGCCACTTGCCGCTCTACAACCAGGACCTGGACAATGCACCGCCGGCCGAATGGGTCGCGTTCCGCGACCGGGTCAAGGCCGCCGGCGCCGTTCTGTTCGTGACTCCCGAGCATAACCGTTCGGTGCCGGCGGCACTGAAGAACGCGCTCGATATCGGCTCGCGGCCTTATGGCGACAGCGCTTGGAACGGCAAGCCGGGCGCGGTCGTCAGCGCCTCGCCGGGCGCCGCCGGCGGCTTCGGCGCCAACCATCATCTGCGCCAATCGCTGGTATTCCTCAACATCCCGGCCATGGCGCAGCCGGAAGCCTATCTCGGTCACGCCGACAAGCTGTTCGACGAACACGGCAAGCTCGCCAATGACGGCACGCGCAAATTCCTGCAGGGCTTCATGCAGGCTTTCGCCGCGTGGGTTGCCGCCAACCGGCATTCCTGAGAGATCCCGGCCGAATTTTGCAGTCGACTGAATGCGAAGACCCACTGGTGCGCATCAAGCGAACTGGGTCACGCCGAGCTCGACTGCAAAATCGCCTGCCGACAACCGACAATCGGGCCGAGATCGATATATTTGTCTCAATAGAGCGGCCAGCGATTCGGGCATTGTTCCGACGCTATCGCGCTTTGATTGCACGGCTGTGTCGCCGCGCCGAAGGCTCCGGACGCAAGTTCGGGAGCAGGAATGGGGAGATCGCCGCGAAAACAGCGTTAGATGTGACGGATCGGACGCCGGGCGACGCCAGGATACCGGCGCGGAGCAAACCGTTGGTACCGGTCGAAAACGAGAACGCCCCTATTCCACCGTGACGCTTTTGGCCAAATTGCGCGGCTGATCGACATCCGTCCCCTTGTGCACGGCCACGTGGTACGCCAGCAATTGCAGCGGGATTGCGTAGAGGATCGGCGCCACGAAGGGATCGCATGTCGGCAGCCGGATGGTCGCGGCGGCGGCGTCGCCCAGCGCCGCGATGCCGGCATCGTCCGACATCAGAATCACCCGACCGCCGCGCGCCATCACCTCCTGGACGTTCGACAGGGTCTTTTCGAACAAATCGTCGCGCGGCGCCACCACGATGACCGGCATGTGCTCGTCGATCAAGGCGATCGGCCCGTGCTTCATTTCGCCGGCGGCATAGCCCTCGGCATGAATGTAGGAAAGCTCCTTCAGCTTGAGCGCGCCTTCGAGCGCCAGCGGATAGGACGTACCGCGGCCGAGATAGAGCACGTCCGGCACTTCGGTCAGCGTCCTGGCGAGGCGTTCGATCGCCGCCTCGTCGGCCACCAACTCGGCGATCCGCGACGGCACCTCGGCCAGATGCGTCGCGATCACCCCGGCCGCCGCCGCGTCGAGCTTGCCGCGCGCCTGGGCCAGCGCCAGCGTGAAACACGCCAGAATTGCCAACTGCGCCGTGAACGCCTTGGTCGAGGCCACGCCGATCTCGGGACCCGCCGGGGTCAGGAGGATTGCATCGCTCTCGCGCGCCATCGAGCTTTCCGGCTGGTTGACCAGCGAGACGATGTGCTGCCCTTGCGTCCGGGCGTAGCGCAGCGCCGCCAGCGTGTCGGCCGTCTCGCCCGATTGCGAGATGAAGAGCGCAAGCCCGCCCGCCGGCATCTCGGCCGCGCGGTAGCGAAACTCCGAGGCGATATCGACCTCGACGGAAATCCTCGCCAGCTTTTCCAGCCAGTATTTGGCGATCAGCGCCGAATGGAACGAGGTGCCGCAGGCAACGATGGTCACCCGCTCGACGGACGCCAAGTCGAGCGGCAAGGGCGGCAGGGTCACCGCCCGGGTCGCCGGGTTGATCAGCGCGTGCAACGTGTCGCCGACCACGGCAGCCTGCTCGCAGATCTCCTTATGCATGAAATGCCGGTGATTGCCCTTGCCGATCAGCGCGCCGCTGAGCGCCGTCAGCTTCACCGGGCGGTCGACCCGGCGGTCCTGCGCATCGTAGATTTCGGCGCCCGCCCGCGTCAGCACCGCATAGTCGCCCTCTTCGAGATAACAGATCCGCTGGGTCAGCGGCGCCAGCCCGAGCGCGTCCGAGCCGATGAACATCTCGTCCTCGCCGAAACCGATCGCCACGGGGGCTCCCCGCCGGGCGCAGATCAGCAGGTCGGGGTACCCGGTGAACAGCAGCGCCACGGCGAAGGCGCCGTGCACCTGCCGCAGCGCCGCCGCCACGGCGTCCCGCGGCGTCAGCCCCGTATCGAGGAAGCGCGTGACCAGCACCGCCATGACCTCGGTATCGGTCTCGGTCTCGAAGCCGTAGCCGAGGCCGGCCAGCATCGACTTCAGCGCGGCGAAATTCTCGATGATGCCGTTATGGACAATCGCCAATCGCTTGGTCGCATGCGGATGCGCATTCTGCTCGACCGGCGCGCCATGGGTCGCCCAGCGGGTGTGGCCGATGCCCGTCGTGCCGCCGAGCGGTTCGGCCGCCAGACGCCGGGCCAGATTGTCGAGCTTGCCTTCGGCCCGGCGGCGCTCGATCCGGCCATCGACCAAGGTTGCGATGCCGGCGGAATCGTAGCCGCGATATTCCAGCCGGCGCAAGCCGTCGAGGATGAGCGGCGCCGCCGGCGCCTTGCCGATGATGCCGATGATGCCGCACATGAATGCTATTCCTTGTCTGACCGTTCGCCCTGCTGTGCCGCCTTGGCGCGCCGCCGCTCGGCGCGGAACTTCGCGGCGTGGCCCGGCTTGTCGACTTGTCGCGCTCGGCCGATGGCGAAGGCATCGGGCGCCACGTCGCTGGTGATCACGCTGCCGGCCGCCGTGGCGGCGCCGTCGCCCAGCGTCACCGGGGCCACAAGCGAGGTATTGGTGCCGACGAACACATCGTTTCCGATCACCGTGCGGTGCTTGAAGACCCCGTCGTAGTTGCAGGTAATGGCGCCGGCGCCGATATTGCTGCGCGCGCCGATTTCCGCATCGCCCAGATACGCCAGATGATTGGCCTTGGCGCCGCGGCCGAGCCGCGCGTTTTTGAGTTCGACGAAATTGCCGATATGAGCGTCCGGCCCGATGTCGGAGTCCGGACGCAGGCGCGCGAACGGCCCGATGACCGCGCCGCTGCGGATCACGGCGCCTTCGATATGGCAGAAGGGCTTGATCTCGACGCGGTCCTCGACCGTGACACCCGGACCGAACACGACATGGGGGCCGATCGCGACGTCGCGCCCGAAGCGCGTATCGGCGGCGAGGAAGACCGAAGCGGGATCGGTCAGAGTCACGCCGGCCGCGAACGCCCGCGCGCGCAGGCGGCGCTGCAGGATCGCCTCGCCGGCCGCCTGCAGCTCGCGGGTATCGATGCCGAGCAACGGTCGCGGATCGAGCCCGCCTAGATCGCCGGTCTCGGCCGCCAGCGCCCGCGCCGTCCTGCCGTCGGCCCGCGCCAGCGCCACGAGATCGGTGAGGTAATATTCGCCCTTGGCATTGTCGGCCGAAAGCCGGCCGACCAGATCGAACAGCACCGCGCCGTCGACCGCCATGACGCCGCAATTGCACAGCGGGATCGCCAACTGCTCCGCCGTCGCCTCGGCCGCCTCGACGATCGCCTGGAGATTGCCGGAAGCATCCTGCACGAGCCTGCCGTAGCGGTTTTCGGTCGCGACAGGAATGCCGAGCACGGCGACCGCAGCAGCACTCGCCCGGCGCTCGTCGAGCAGGCGCTGCAATGTCTCCGGCGTGATCAGCGCCGTATCGCCATAGACGATCAGCACGTCGTCGAAGGCGGCGTCGGCAAGCGCCGGCCGCGCCGTGCCGACGGCCTGGCCGGTGCCGCGCTGCTCGGCCTGCAGCACTGTCGCATGCGGCCGCGCCGCCGCTTCGACCGACGGCATGTCCGGCCCGACGACGACGACAATGCGCTCCGGCTGCAGCGCCTCGCAGGCATTCAGCACATGGCACAGCATGGGCAGCCCCGCCAGCTTATGCATGACTTTCGGCAGGTCGGAGCGCATGCGCGTGCCCTTGCCCGCGGCGAGGACGATGATGGCGAGGCGGTTCTTGCGCATGGCACCTTGGCCCGAGTGATCGGCGAGCGTGCCGGCACGGTGGCCGGCGGCGAAGAGATTTGCCTGAGCCGCCGGGCTTTCGCCAAACACGTTTTGTGACTGGATATGACATGGGGACAAAGTCAAGCCGGCAATCGCCTCCCGCCCCCGGCGCGCGCTTGACAGCCCGCTTTCCACCCGCCTATATCGCCGCAGCCGCCACGGGATGGGCGCGTAGCTCAGCGGTAGTAGCACTTGCTTCACACGCAAGGGGTCACAGGTTCAAATCCTGTCGCGCCCACCATCCCTTCCTTTAGATTTACAAGATCGCCCCTGATCGGCGCTCGGTTACGCATGACGCGCGGCGCCGAGCCGCAATCGGGCAGGGCTCAGGAGACGGACGACGATGCAGTTGAACCGGCGACAAGTCCTGGTGGGCAGCAGCGGCATGGTCGCGCTTGCCGTGGCCTATCGCGGCGGATGGGCAGCCGAGCCGAAGATCCCGCCGGCGCCGGTCGCCCGGATCGCGATCGTCGAGGACAATTACTTCGGCGAGACCCTGGCCGATCCCTATCGCTGGATGGAGAACGACAAGGATCCGGATTGGCTGCCCTTCCTCAAGGGCCAGGACGCGCATGCCCGCGCCGTGCTCGACGCCATTCCCGGTCGCGACGCTTTGCTGCGGCGGATTCAGGCGCTGTCGGGCGATACCGCCCAGACGACGCGGGTCCAGCGCGCCGGCGGCAAGCTCTTCTTCGAACAGCGGCCGGGCGGCGCCGATAATTTCAAGCTTTTCGTGCGCGAAGCGGGCAAGGATCGGGTGCTCATCGATCCGACTGCGCTCAATGCCGGCCCCGGCCATATCTCGCTCGACTGGTGGCGCGCCTCGCCGGACGGATCGCATATCGTCTACGGCCTCTCGAAGAACGGCAGCGAGGATTCCGTTCTCCATGTGATGACGGTCGCCGACGGGCGCGACCTGCCGGACATGATCGCCAACACTGAAGGCGCCGAGCCGCGCTGGCTCGATGACGGCAGCGGCTTCTTTTACAATCAACTGACCGGAGCGGTCGACACGCCCGAACGCTATCTCGACAGCCGCGCGCGCTTCCATCGCCTCGGCGACGCGCCCGAGAAGGATCCGATTCTGATGCAGCGCGGCCTGAGCCCGGATGTCGCCTATGAGCGCATCCAGGCGCCGCACATCGTGACCTTCCCGGGCTCCGATCGGGCGCTGCTGCTGCTGACGGATGTGCGGCCAGAGTACCGGATCTTCATCGCCCCGGTCGCCGACGCCGCGGCCGGCAAGGCGCATTGGCAGCCGGTCGCCGGGTTCGAGGACGAGATCACCGATGTCGAGATCGATGGCGGCCAGATCTATCTGGTCGCCAACAAGGGGGCGCCGCGCGGGCGTATCCTCAAGATACCGGCGGCCGCCCCGGATCTGACCAAGGCGGCCGAGATCGTGGCGCAGGGGCCGATGGTCATCGAGGACATCACGCGCGCCAAGGACGGCTTCTACCTCAGGATCATGGATGGCGGCGTCCACCGGCTGAAGCGCCTCACACGCGACGGCAAGGTGAGCGAGATCGCCCTGCCCTTCGACGGCACGATCGGCGCGCTCTTCACGACACCTGACGAAGACGGCGCCTTGATGAGCTTGACCGGCTGGCTCACGCCGTCGGGCATCTGGTCGGTGTCGGCCGAGGGCAAGCTCGCGGACACCGGCATCACGCCCAAACCGGCGATCGACGTCAGCGCCTACGAGACTTTCCGCGGCTTTGCCGCCGCCAAGGACGGCACGAAGATTCCCTATAGCCTCATCTTCAAGAAGGGGCTGAAGCGGGACGGCAGCAGCCCGGCCTTCATCTCGGCCTATGGCTCCTACGGCGCCGCCCCCTATACCCCGTCCTTCGCGCAGCGCTCTTTGGCATTGATCGATGCCGGCGCTATCGTCGGCTATGCCAATGTGCGCGGCGGCGGCGAATATGGCCGCGAATGGCACAAGGCAGGCCAGCTCGCCAACAAGCCCAACACCTGGCGCGACCTCATCGCCGTGTGCGAGACGCTGTGTACCGAGGGCTACACCGCGCCGCAGCGTCTGGTGATCGGCGGCGGCTCGGCCGGCGGCATCACGGTCGGAAGAGCGATCACGGAACGGCCTGATCTTTTCGCGGCGGTGATCGACCGGGTCGGTTGGTCAAACCCGCTGCGCTATGTCGTCGAGCAGAACGGCTATGGCGAAGAGCCGGAATGGGGCGCGATTTCGGAGGAGGCCGGCTACCGGGCGCTGAAGGCGATCGACAGCTATCAGGCGGTGAAGGACGGCACGCCCTACCCCGCGGTGCTGCTGACCACAGGCGTCACCGATCCGCGCGTCGCGCCGTTCCATGTCGCCAAGATGACCGCGCGGCTGCAGAAGGCGAGCAGTTCAGGCAAGCCGATCCTCCTGCGCGTCGAATTCGAGGCCGGCCACGGCATCGGCTCCACGCGCGGCCAGCAGGACCGGGAAACCGCCGATACCTACGCTTTCATCCTGTGGCAGACCGGCGCGAAGGGCTACGCACTCAACGATTGATCAGCGCGGGTGCGGGCGGTTCATCCCGCCCGCACCAGCGCGATCTCCCGGCGCGCCGCCCAATCGTGAAGATCGGCGCGTTTCAGCGCCTGGGCCATCAGATCGGGAAACTGATCCGGCGTACAGGCGAAGACCGGGCAGCCCAGCGCCGCGAATTTCCTGGCGTGGTCCTCATGAAAGCCGGGCCGGCCGCTATCCGACAAGGCCAGCAGCACGATCAGATTGACGCCGCTCGCGACCAGCGCCGCCGCGCGCTGCAGCATTTCCGGCGCGTTGCCGCCTTCATAGAGATCGGTGATCAGCACCAGATGCGTCTTGGCCGGCCGTGCGATCAAGCCCTGGCAATAGGCCAGGGCTGCATTGATGTCGGTGCCGCCGCCGAGTTGGATGCCGAACAGCACCTGCACCGGATCGGCCAGGTCTTCGGTGTGGTCGACGATGCTGGTGTCGAAACAGACGAGCCGGGTCGAGATCACCGGCAGCGACGCCATCACGGCGGCGAAAATCGACGAATACACGACCGAGGGCGCCATCGACCCCGATTGGTCGACGCACAGCACGACTTCTTCGAGATCGGCCCGGCTCTTGGTCTGGCGCGCGAAGCCCACCAGCCTTTCGGGGACGATGGATTGATGTTCCGCCTGCCAATGCCGCAGATTGGCGCGGATCGTGCGCGGCCAGTCGATATCGGAAAAGCGCGGCCGGTTCGTCCGCTTGCCGCGCATGACGGCGCCGCGGATCGTCTCCGCCGTGGCATGGGCGAGCTTGGCCAGCAAATCGTCGACGACCTTCTTCACGACCAACCGCGCCGTCTCCATGGTCTTGGCCGGCATGGCCGAGCGCAGGCTGATCAGATCGGCGACGAGATGCACATCGGCTTCGAGCGTCGCCAGGAATTCCGGCTCCAGCATCATGGATTTGAGATTGAGCCGCTCGAAGGCGTCGCGCTGGATGACCTGGACGACCGGCGCCGGGAAGAATTCGCGGATGTCGCCGAGCCAGCGCGCGACCCGCGGCGCCGAGGCGCCGAGCCCGGCCTTGCGCCGCCCGCTGGGACCGCCCTCCTCTGCCGCGCCGTAAAGCGCGGTGAGCGCACGATCCATCCGCCGATCGCGCTCCGAGAGCCCGTCGTCATCGTCGCCGCCGAGCGCCAGGCGCCAGCGGCGGCGACGTTCGGCCTGGCTCTCCGCCGTCATGGTGCCGCCTCCTCGTTCAGGCCCAAAATCTGCAGCAGCAGCGGCAGCGCCGCTGCGAACCCCGGCACTTCGGCGGAAACGGCCGCGCTCTGTGCCGCCGGCCCGGTCGTCCTGCCCTTATCGACCTGCGCCAGCAGGCGCTTGCGCTCGGCCGCGCCGAAGCCGCCGAAGCCGCGCCTGAGCATCGGCAGGATTTCGGTGAAATCCTCCTCGCGCTGCTCCGCCAGCCACGCATCGATCAGACCGAACAGGGCGGCATCGTGCAGGATGACATCGGCATTCGATCCGAGAAACCCCTGCAGCCAGGACCCGACATCCTTGGGCGGCCGGGTGGGCGAAAGCGAGCGGGCGAAGGCGGCGGCGATCGCCGCTTCCGGCAACAATCTTCGGTCATAAAGCCGCCGCAGAGCCAGGCCCGCGACCGGCGGGACGACCGAGGGCGCATCGACCAGCGCTTCGAGCCGGCGGTGCCACTCTTCGCTCAGATGCGCATCATCGAGCAGCAGCAGCGCCTGGTCGAATTCTGCCATGGCGTCCAGCATCTCGCCCGAAGTCTTGTCGTCGAGCCCGCCGCAGGCGAGGCCGATGCCGGCATTGACCTCGACGGCGAGCGCCGTGGCCAGCGCCGACAGCGCTTCCTTCGGCATCTTGCGCGCCGTGCCGTAGCGCAGGATCGAGACCAGCGGCGGCACCGCGCGCAGCAATCCGACGATGTCGGCGGCATTGACCGCCGCCGCCTGCAGCAGCGCGATGCAACGTTCCGCGGCCTCGCCGAGATCAGCCAGCAAGCAGCGTCGCACCGTGTCCGCGAGCCCGGCGATCGACGCCGTCTCGCCCATCCGTGCGAGCGCAGCACCACCGGCAGCCTGCTCGATGGTGACGCCGTGGATCAGCGCCTCTGCCAGCTTGACCGACAATTCGGGCACCCAGGACAGGCGCCAGATCTCCCGAAAGGTACCGCGGCCGGCGCCGGCATCGACCAGTTTGCCCCAGGCGACACCGAGCAGATCGAGCCGGTGCAGCAGCACCGATTTGGCAAAGCCGGCATCGCTGCGCAGATCGAGGGCGATGTCCTGCGGCAGCTCTTCGGGCTTCAGCCGGAGCCGGCGCTGCGAGGCCGCCAGATCGGCGGCCAGCGGCATTTGCGGCACGCTCTCGTCGACGGCGCCGACCGCCTGGCCGATGACCAGGTGGCGTTCGACCAGTTGGTAGGGCGTCTCGTCGCCATGGCAGAGCGCCGCCAAGGTGGCGTCGCGCATCTCGACCAGCCCCGGCATCGGCTGGCCGCGCAACGCCGCCAGCGCCAGCGCCAGGCGCACCGCTTCGATGACCGATGCGGTCGCCGCCGGATGCCCCTCTTCGCGCAGCAAGGTCGCGACCTTCGATTGCCAGGTCGCGGCGAATGCCTCCGGCACGGCCTGCGCCGGCCCGCCTTCATAGAGTTGCCAGAGATGGCCGTACCAGCCGGGCGACAACACGCCCGCGCCATAGCCGGAGGACGCGGCCAGCCTCGTCTCGGTCCAGGGGACCCAACTGAATTCGACCTTGACGCGGGCGGCGTCCTTGAGCGTCGCGCGATCCTCGGCCGCCGGCACGTTGCGGCGCAGCGCCGGGACGTGCCAGGCGCCGACCACCGCCGCCACGGCGCCGTCTTGCGCCTTGAGCGCCTTGCGCAATTCGAGCCGCATATGCGCCTCGCGCCGGGCTTCGCGCAAGGTCCCCGCCGGCGAGGTCACCACCTCGGACTCCGCGCGCAGGGCGGTCATCGCCGCTTCGATCGCCGCGAACACATCGGCCGCGGCGCCGCGGCTTTCGACCAGCGCGTTCCACAGCGCTTCGCCGTCCGCATGGCCCGACGCCTCGGCCAGTTGGTCGAGCGGATCGCCGCGGAAGCGTTCGGCGACCGGCGCATCGGCATCCTCGGCAGGCCGATCCATCGGCGCCAGCGACATCGAAGCCGGCCAGTCGATGAAGCGGACCGGCCGGTTGCGCGCCAGCGCCCAGCGCATCGCCTGCCATTCCGGCGAAAACGCGGCGAGCGGATAGAAACTTGCATTCTTCGGCTCATCCGCCTGATAGGCGAGCAGCGCCAGCGGCGGCTTCATGCCCGGCGCCGCGGCATATTGGATCAGCGCATCGGCATCCGGCGGGCCTTCGATCAGCACCGCTTCCGGCTGCAGCGCCTCCAATGCCGCCAGCAGGCTGGCGGCGGAACCCGGCCCGTGATGGCGGATGCCGAAGAGATGGAGGCGCTCGTCCATCGCCTCACATTACCTCGCGGATCGCCGCATAGAGGTCGGACCAGCCGTCGCGGCCGCGCACGACATTCTCCAGATATTCCTGGAGCGCCACACTGTCCTGGACCGGGTCCTTGACCACGGCGCCGACGAGATTCGCGGCGAGGCTCGCCGCATCGATCCGGCCATCGCCGAAATGCCCCGCCTCGGCCCAGGCGGCGACGCCGACCGAGATCGCCTCGGCGGTCGAGAGCGAGCCGGTCACCGTCTTCAGCTTGACCTTGCCGTTCATCGATTGGCCGTCGCGCAATTCTCGGAAAAGCGTCACGATGCGCGCGATCTCCTGGTCGGCCGGCGCGATCGGCGGCAGCGACAGGCCGGTGCCGATCTCGGCCACGCGCTTGACGACGATGCGCGTCTCTTCCTCGAGCGAGGCCGGCGGCGGCAGCACGACGACGTTGAAGCGCCGCTTCAAGGCCGAGGACAGCTCGTTCACGCCCTTGTCGCGGTTGTTCGCCGTGGCGATCACATTGAATCCGCGTTGCGCATCGACCGCCGTGTTCAGTTCCGGGATCGGCAGGGTCTTTTCCGAAAGCACGGTGATCAGCGTATCCTGCACGTCCGAGCCCATGCGCGTCAGCTCTTCGAGCCGGACGATCGTGCCCTCCTCCATCGCCCGCAGCAGCGGCGTCGGCACCAGCGCATCGCGCGACGGACCTTTGGCGAGCAGTTGCGCGTAGTTCCAGCCGTAGCGGATCTGGTTCTCGTCGGTGCCGGCGGTACATTGGACGATGCGCCGCGACGAGCCGGACACGGCCGCCGCCAGATGCTCGGACACCCAGGATTTGGCCGTGCCGGGCACGCCCAGCAGCAAGAGCGCGCGATCGGTCGCCAAGGTCGCCACCGCGGTCTCGATCAGCCGTCGGTTGCCGATATATTTGGGCGAGATCGCCGTCCCATCCTTGGCGGTGCCGCCCATCAGATACTGCACGACGGCCTTCGGCGAGAGGCGCCAATTCGCCGGCCGCTCGAATGCGTCGCCCGCCGCCAGGGCGGCCAGCTCGTCGGCGAAGATCGCCTCGGCCGAACGGCGGAGTTCAGTGGTCATGGTCGGATCTCCCGGGAATGGCGGATCACGCAGCCTCGATCAAGTCGAGCAGCGTCAAGGCGGTGAAGGCGCGGGCGGTCAGGCTCGCCGGCAGCGCGGCCAGCGCATCGCGCACGCGCTGCCTGAGCGAGGGCGGAGCGAGCGCGCACAAAGCGGCGATTTCCGGACGGGCCGCCTGCGTCGCGCTGTCCTGGCCGGCACGGGTGATTAATTCTCGCCAAGCCGGCGCGCTCAGCAAGAGTTCGATGATGCGCGGCGGCAACGCCGTCCGAATCCGCTCATGGAGCCGCCCGAGCGTCGCGGCGTTTTGCGGCATTCCGCTCCAGAGATCGGGCCGCAACGCTGACAGGCTCCAGGCCGCGACATCCGGCGGATCGAAATCCTCGGCCCAGACCATGCGTTCCCAGGCATGGGCAGCGCCGTTCGCCGTCAGATGGCCGAGCAGATCGTTGCGGCGCTCGGCGCTCGCCAGCAGGGCCAGCACCGTGGTCAGCACCGGATCCGCGGCCGCGGCCGACACGAGCGCATCGACGGCAAGGCCGAGGCCCGACGCCAGATCGTCGAGCGCGACGCCGGCGAAGGCCGCCGCCGCCCAGGTCTCGCGCTGCTCAGGCTTGACCGTCGCCGGATAGTCGAGTTCGAGCACGGCGCGGCGGCGCAGCAGCCCGGTCTTGCTCGCCCGGACCCGGCTCAGGACGTCGCGCAGCCGTGACGCGGCTGCCTCGGTGCCCGGCAGCCGGGCGATCAGCGCCGCTGCAGTGTCGCGCACCGACGGCGCGCGGTCCTTCGCGATGCTGTCGAGAAACGGCCGGTCCGACGCCGACAGCCGCACCGCGAGCGCCGCCAGCAGCGCCGCGCGCACCGGCGCCGGCTCGACGGCGAAACCGGCTTCCACCAGCCCCCGCGCCCGTTCAGGATCGCGCGCCCGCAGGCTGCGGATGAACGCCGCCTTCTGCGCTGGCCGCGCTTCGGTCCAATTGGTCTCGTCGATCGTTTCGGCAAAGAAATACCGGCCGGTCGGCCCCGCCTCGGGTGTCGCGCGCCGCTCGGCCCAGGCAATTGCGTCCGGTCCCAGAAGCTCGGCTTCGGCCGAGACGAATTTGTCGAGCGCCGGCAGATCGAAGGGATGCAGTTTTCGCCCCGCACGAGCCAGAGCCTCGGCGATGGCGCGCGCGATCGGGTCGGCCGCATCACCGGCCTTGCCCGACAGCAGCGCGATCAGCAGCGGCCGCGCCGGTGCCGGCACGATCGGACGGGTATCGACGAAAATCGGCGCTGCCGGCGCCCCACCGGCCCAGGCTGCCGGCCGGCGAAACCGCTGCCGCTGGCCGAGCAGCGCCAGCGCCGTCAGCTCGGATTTCGGGGCCTCCGCCGCGATCATCCCGCCGAAGGCGGCGGCAATCGGCATCTTGTTTCGCGCTACGCCCAAAGTCAGGCTGCGCGTCAGCGCCTCGGCCGCCGTGTCGTCGAGCATGGCGCTCATCCAACCCAGCGGCCGAGCGGCGTCTCGGCGAATTTGAGCGCGAAGTCGCGGCCGTTCCACAAGCCGAACGCATCGATGCCGTCCAGCCCGAGCAGCGGCAGCACCGTATCCGGATCGCCGACACCGATCGGCAGCGCGCTGCCGCCGTCGCGCATCGACAAGGCGAAGCCGTCGCCCCGGCGATGCACGGCGCCGCCGCTAATCGCCAGCGGCCAGTCGCCGAGCCAGGGCCGCGCCGCCAGCGCCGCATCGTAGCGGTCGAGCGCGGCCGCGACGTCGCCGGCAGGCGCCGTCCAGCGATCGGCGCGGGCGGCGCTGCCGAATTGCTGGGCAATGATGCCGCGGAGCGGCGCGCCGGATGGATAGTAGACCAACTCGGCCTCGAACGCCTCGCCGACCGAATAGGTGTTCTTCACGGTACCGAGGGAGACCGGCATGAAGTCGATGAGGACCGCGAAACGCGGCCCTTCGCCCTGGCTCGACCGGCCGAGCCAGGTCTCGATCCGGCGCAGCTTGTCGGGCTGGACTTCATTCACGGTCGCCAGCACCAGCCAGCGGTCGCGGATGCGCACCGCCTCGGCCGCCTCCAGCACGGCATCGCGCGTCGGCGCCGCGCCGACCGCGGCCCGGATATCGGCGCGCAGCGCCGCCGGCAGCGACTCCCGGCGCCGATACGCCGCGGCCATCAGATGCAGCATGCCCAGGGTTTCGATGAGGAAATCGACCCGCTCCGCCTCGGGCACCGCAAAGAGCGCCGGCGGCAATTGCTCGACCCGCGCGGCCAGGCCCGTCGCCTTGGCATCGACCAGCCGGCGCGCCAAGGTCCGGGATTGCTCGGCAGCGATGGACGGGAAGGCGGCGAGGCCGCGCTCCATCTGGTCTTCGAGCCAGCGGTCGAGATCGTCGAGGCCGGCCAGGATCGACGCTTCGCGCTCCGCCTGGTTGCGCTCGCGCTGAACCGCGGCGCGCGCTTCGGCCTTGGGGTCGGCAGGCTCCGGCTCGGCTGCGTCTACGGCGAGCGCCGCATCGAGCTTGGCCCTCGGCGCCTCGGCCGCCGGCCGCGCCGACCCCGGCCCGCGCCGCCGGCCAAGCCACTCGGCGACCCAAACGGGACGGTCCTCCGTCGCGAAGGCGCGGCCCTCGACCCGCATCCACATCAGGGCCAGCACGTGTTTGCACGGGAATTTTCGGCTGGGGCAGGTGCATTTGTAGCCGAGATCCTGCTCGGCCAGCACGACCCGATAGGGCTGCGACCCGGAACCCTGGCATTCGCCCCAGACCAGCCCGGCGCCGTCGCCGGCGGCCGCCGGCCATTTCGCCTTGAGCAGCTTGCGCGCCGCATCGAGCGAGCCTTGATCGGGCGCCAGTTCCTCGAGCTTGGCTAAGGTGAGGTTCATGCGAAATCGGGCTCGACGGAAGGTTCACGCTGGCTCGTCTGCGGACAGATTTTCACGCAGAACGCGCGGATGGCACGATTATACCAGCCGGCGCGGATTGGCAATCTTCCGCCGGGCGGCCGCAGAAATCGCCGGGCGCCGATTTTAGCGCTCGGCCCGATCGCCGGATGCGTCTAGGGTAGAGCGACGTCAACCATCGAGTTCGCCCGCCGGATTTCGCAGATGCCGATGCTTCTCTCGCTCGATCTGGCGCTGGAACTCGCGCGCCGCCACTGCGCCGAGCGCTTTCCGCATGCGGCGGCGGTTCTGGCCGGCTCGGTCGCGCGCGGCACGGCGACACCCGCCTCCGATATCGATCTCGTGCTGGTCTTCGAGCGGCTGGGCCACGCCTGGCGCGAGACCGTGTCGATCAACGGCGTCGCCGTCGAGATCTTCGCCCATGATCCGGAAACCCTGGCGTGGTTCTTCGACCGCGACCGCGACGCCGGCAGCGGTGCCCTCGCAACCATGCTCGTCGAGGGCGTCGCCGTGACACCACCCTCGCCGCTCCTGTCCCGTGCGAAAGCCATGGCCGAGGCGGCGCTGGCGCTGGGGCCGCCGCCGCTCGACACCGAAGCTCTCGACCGACGCCGGTATATCATCACCGATCTGGCCGAGGATCTGCGCGGCGGCGGCACGCCGGGCGAGGTCATCGCCGTGGCGGCGCTCCTCTATCCGGCACTGGCCGATCTCGTGCTGCGCGCCGGCGGCCAATGGTCCGGCACCGGCAAGGCGCTGGCGCGCTGCCTCGAGCAACACGATCCGGCGCTGGCGCTGCGTTTCGAGCATGCCTTCGGCGCGCTGTTCCGCCACGGCCACGCCGCCCAGGTGCTGGGGCTGGTCGAGGAGAAGCTGGCGCCGCTGGGCGGTCCGCTGGCCGCCGGCTATCACCGCGCCGCCCCCGCCACCTGGCGTAAAAAGTAGCCTTTATCAAAGAGTTACGGGCAGAAGGCGATTTTTCAGGCAGGTTGTGCTTGACATTGCACACGGCAATCCGTATCTCCGTGGCACTCATCGGGGGTGAGTGCTAACAATCGCCCCCGGGTGGCCATCTCAAGCATGCTTCATTAAGGGAGCGACCAATGCATTTCCGTCCGTTGCATGACCGCGTCGTCGTTCGGCGCATCGAGCAGGAGGAGAAGTCGAAGGGTGGGATCATCATCCCCGATACGGCGAAGGAAAAGCCGCAAGAGGGTGAAGTCGTCGCCGTCGGCCCGGGTGCCCGCGACGAACAGGGCAAGATCCACGCTCTCGACGTCAAGAAGGGCGACCGGATCCTGTTCGGCAAGTGGTCGGGCACCGAGGTCAAGATTGATGGGGTCGAATACCTCGTCATGAAGGAATCGGACATCATGGGCATTGTCGAGCCGAAGTAATTTCCGGTTCCGCCTCCATTAGTCCCCCTTCGATTCAAGACATAGGGAAATCCTAAAATGGCAGCTAAGGACGTCAAGTTCTCCAGCGACGCCCGCGAGCGCATGCTGCGCGGCGTCGACATCCTGGCCAATGCGGTTCGCGTCACGCTGGGCCCCAAGGGCCGCAACGTCATTCTCGACAAGTCGTTCGGCGCCCCGCGCATCACCAAGGACGGCGTCACCGTCGCCAAGGAAATCGAACTTGCCGACAAGTTCGAGAATATGGGCGCGCAGATGGTGCGCGAAGTCGCGACCAAGACCAACGACCTCGCCGGCGACGGCACGACCACGGCGACCGTGCTCGCCCAGGCGATCGTGCGCGAAGGCGCCAAGGCAGTGGCCGCCGGCCTCAATCCGATGGATCTGAAGCGCGGCATCGACCTCGCGGTCGAGGCGGTGGTCAAGGACGTGCAGAGCAAGTCGAAGAAAGTTTCGACCAATGCGGAGATCGCCCAGGTCGGCACGATCTCGGCCAATGGCGAGACCGAAATCGGCGAGATTATCGCCCGCGCCATGCAGAAGGTCGGCAATGAGGGCGTGATCACGGTGGAAGAGGCCAAGAGCCTCGAGACCGAACTCGACGTCGTCGAAGGCATGCAGTTCGACCGGGGCTATCTCTCGCCCTATTTCGTGACCAATGCCGAGAAGATGGTGGCCGAGCTCGAGAGCCCGTACATCCTCATCCACGAGAAGAAGCTGGCCGGCCTCCAGGCGCTGCTGCCGGTGCTCGAAGCGGTCGTCCAGTCGGGCAAGCCGCTGCTCATCATCGCCGAAGACGTCGAAGGCGAGGCCCTGGCCACGCTCGTCGTCAACCGGCTGCGCGGCGGCCTCAAGGTCGCGGCCGTCAAGGCGCCGGGCTTCGGTGATCGCCGCAAGGCGATGCTGGAAGACATCGCGATCCTGACCAATGGCCAGTTGATCAGCGAAGAACTCGGCATCAAGCTTGAGAACGTCACGCTCGAAATGCTGGGCAAGGCCAAGCGGGTCGTGATCACCAAGGAAGACACGACCATCATCGACGGCGCCGGCGGCAAGGAAGAGATCGAAGGCCGCACCGCCCAGATCCGCGCGCAGATCGAGGAAACCACCTCGGACTACGACAAGGAGAAGCTGCAGGAACGCCTGGCCAAGCTGGCCGGCGGCGTAGCGGTCATCCGCGTCGGCGGCGCCACCGAAGTCGAGGTCAAGGAGCGCAAGGATCGCGTTGACGACGCGATGCATGCGACCCGCGCCGCGGTCGAGGAAGGCATCGTCCCCGGCGGCGGCGTGACCTTGCTCCACGCCATCAAGGCGCTGGACAACATCGCCGTCACCAACAACGACCAGAAGGTCGGTGTGGACATCGTCAAGAAGGCGCTGCAGGCGCCGGTCCGCCAGATCGCCGAGAATTCCGGCGTGGACGGCTCGATCATCGTCGGCAAGCTCCAGGACCAGACCGATCAGAACTGGGGCTATGACGCACAGAAGGGCGAGTTCACCGACATGATCAAGGCCGGCATCGTCGACCCGACCAAGGTGGTCCGGATCGCGCTGCAGGACGCGGCCTCGATCGCGGGCCTCCTGATCACGACCGAAGCGATGATCGCCGAGAAGCCCGAGAAGAAGGCCCCGCCGATGCCCGGCGGCGGCGGCATGGGCGGCATGGGCGATATGGACTTCTAAGAAGGCCAGTTGCCGAGGTGAGGAATGGGCGCCGCGGGAGGGAGACCTTCCGCGGCGTCGCTTTTTCGAACTGGGCGAAAAACCTTGCCTAATTACCCCGGCCGCTGACGTTCTGTAAGTAATATTCCGTAGCGAAAATATCGCGCTCAGCATCGATAGCTCGGCCGTAATCGCTTAAACTATCCGATTGACGGTATACGTTTCCTATATTTGCTGATCCTATACTCGCCGGGTAGTCGAAATCCTTATGCCATTCTCGATCTGGTTTCCATAGCGTAAGATCGCCGCCGGCGTAGTTTCTAACTACTACCCAGGCACCAAATCCCGGTGACGCGGCGTCATAGGATGCATCCGCTTGCAAGGTTATGCCAAACCCCCAAGCAGAAGATTCACGTGGAACGACGTAAGACTCGGCAGGCGCCGCAATTCTAGGCGCTTTTGGCGCGAACGTAAGGCTAACCTTATTGGAGACCCGATCGATCTCCTCAGGATAACTTTCTATTCTTGTAACTTGGATAGTGTATATACCAGGCGTCTCCATGTCGAACAACGTGCCGAGTCTGATCTTTTGCCTTATCTCTGCACCAGGTACCAAATACGGCGGCATGAGGGCTAGGGTCCGGTATCTCATATGACTATGAGGATCTCGCCCATACTCGGTCGGTTGAACCGGCAAGTTGTTCGGGCCGACCATTTCGACGCTGTAATCATACTCGCCGAAATCGATATGGGGGGCGGATATCAGATCGATCGTCAAGTTGGATATATTGATCAATGCTACATCCAGAACCGCCTCGTCGGCGCTTCGTACGACGGGATTTTCCGAACGGATGACGACGATCGCCCCAGGTTCCTCACCATGCGCAGGCCCGACCGCGAAACCGGCGCACGCCAGTATTCCGCATAAGGCTATACCTTCATACCGCATCGTCGGCTCCAAGAGTGGACAGCATTTGTCAGGATAAATACTACGGCGCCTGCGCCCACGGGCGGAAGGCGCGACAACGCGGATTCAGGGGTTTATGCGGACGGACGAGCCGGCTCAACCGAAAACACCTTCGACGCGCCGTCCGTTTTACATATAATAGAATATAGATATGCGCGCGAAAGGCATGACCTATGACATTCGATGAATCGACCTCGGACACCTGGTCCTGGCTCGCCGGCACCTTCTGGTACGTCCCGGCGGAAACCATGCTCGCCATCCGCATGGTCGACCTCCGCCAGATGCGGACCCGCCAAGTCCAGGACCAGACACTGTGGTTCATCGAACGCTCTGACTCAGGCTATCTGATCGGCCGCACCGCGCTCAGCCTTAACGGCGGCGCCTTCAGCTATGCGACGATGGTCGGCTCGGTCACGCCCTCGGGCGATGTGCTGTTGAGCTTCGCCCCCGTCGACCCCGTCAGCCTCGATCCCGAGACCGGGGTCGAGGCGGCTTCGCTGACCATCGGCACCGGCAAGATGGTCCAGTACAGAGGCAACTGGGCGTTTCTCATGCAGATGTCGAGCGGCACCGGCGCCATGAGCCTCAGCCATTGGTCCTATATGCTGCAATCGACGCCGGACGACCCGTCCTGGACCGCGATCCCCGGCGTGCCCGGCACCAGCATCGGCGCGGTCTTCGCCGCCTCGGCAACATCGGGGACCTGACCCGCCGGTTCGGCCGGCTCTTCACAGTGCCCCCCGGTTGAGCCAAGATCGACGCCCCAAGCTATCGTGGAGCGCCGATCATGCCGTCCTTTTCCGTCCCGCCGACTCTGCACGCGACCGAGGCATCCAACGCCCAAGCCGGCGGCTATACCTATCATCTGGGCGGCCATCTGGTGCCGGTGCTCTCGATCGACATGGCGCCCGGCCAATCGGTCTATTTCGAGCACCATATCCTCCTGTGGAAGGAACCGTCGGTGCAGTTCGGCCTGCGCCCGCTCTCCGGCATGGTGAAGCGCATGTTCGCCGGGATGGATCTGCTGGTGGTCGAGGCCCGCGGGCCGGGCCAGGTGGCATTTTCCCGCGACGGCGTCGGCCAGGTCTTCCCGATGGTCCTGGCACCGGGCCAGGAGATCGATATTCGCGAGCACCAGTTCCTCGCCGCGACCGACAATGTCGATTACTCCTGGGACTTCAATCGCGGGGTCGCCAATATCCTGTTCGGCGGCACCGGCTTCTTCATCGACAAATTCATCGCCCGCGGCGGCGAGGGCGTGGTCTGGCTGCACGGCAACGGCAATGTCTTCGAAAAGCTACTGGCGCCCGGCGAGCAATTCGATGTCGAGCCCGGCGGCTGGCTCTACAAGGACCCGAGCGTCGCGATGGAGACCACATATCAGGGGATGGCCGCCGGGTTTCTGGGCGGCATGCGGCTCGCCTGCAACCGCTTCACCGGGCCGGGTCGCGTCGGCATCCAATCCATGTCGTTCAATGTCGCGCAATCGCCGTCCGAACGTGCCTCGACCAGCGACATGGCGGCCGGCACCGCGGCGGCAGCCGGCATCGTCGGCGCCATTGCCGGATTGTTCGGCCGCTCGGACCGGGATTGACGCACAAGCCGGCGAGACCGGCGCCGACCGCACATCTTTTGGAGGCGAGGCCTGCCTCTTTCTGAAAGCTGCTATTCGTCCGTCTGTTTCGAATTTTTCTTTCAATTTGAAAACTCTGCATGTAATTTTCTTTGGAGACGCGCTGCAGTCGAACCAGACCCGCGCTTCGTGTGCCGTCGCTTGCGCCCATTAACCGCCGAGGATCGTCCCGACCCATGGCCATACTCAGCCTGACCTCGCCCCCGCAGGGCTATTTCATCGACGAGCTCGACATCGGCATGAGCGCCGCCTTTGCCCGGCGCATCGGCGAGGCCGATGTCGTTCAATTCGCCGAAATGTCCGGCGACGACAATCCGGTCCATCTCGACGAGGCCTATGCCAGGGCTACGCCATTCGGCGGCCGGATCGTCCACGGCATCCTGTCGGCCGGCCTGATCTCGGCCGCAATCGCCGGCAAGCTGCCGGGATCGGGTACGATCTATTTGAAGCAGAGTCTGAAATTCTGCGCGCCGGTGCGCATCGGCGACGTCGTGGAAGCCAGGGTGACCGTCGCGGAGATCATTGCCGAGCGGAACCGTGTGGTGCTGACCACGGTATGCCGGGTCGGCGACACCGTGGTCATCGACGGCGACGCACTCGTCCAGCCGCCGAGACGTCCCTTGCGGAATTAGGCGGGGACGAATTCGAGCGCCGCACCCGTCGCCATCGCGGCCGGCACGACGATCGACCTGCCGCCATGGCAATCATGCTCGATCTGCCATTGCGTCAGGTAATCCGCCGTCTTTTCGAGATCGGCGGAGGCCAGAGTCATGAGGATGATCGCCGGCGGCGGCGGAATGTCGGCCTCGTCCAGATCCGGCTGCAACGCCGATAGGTCGTCCGGCGTGGCAAAGACGATGGTATGCCGCCCGACATGCACCGTCAGCACATTGTCGGTTCGGTTGACGTTGTGGCCGCCGCACAGCGCGTCATAGGCGGATGTCAGCGCCGGCGCGTCCGGCACGGCGACGGTCACGCCCTTGAGGCCGACCGCGCCGTTCGGATGCTGCAGCCAGGCCGGCTGGCGCAGCAGTTTCGGCGTCAGGTGCTGGCAGACGAAGCTGGCAATGCAGGGCGTCGCCGCTGCCGGCAGCAGGCCCAGCTTGACGCGCACCAGCGCTGTCTCCGCCGGCAATTCGAATTGGCGGGCGAGGTCGGCCGGGCTGCAGGCTATACCCGCCTTCGAGAGCGAGGCCGAGGTCGCCGCCCGATCGGCGCTGGCCCAGGCGAGGCTCATCAATCCTTCGCGCTTGGCCAGGAAAGTGTCGAGGCCATTGCTCCCCTGTTCCGGCGCGACGAGGCCCAGCAATTCTATATAGTCATGCTCGAACATGACGCAGTAATTGGCCGTACCCCAGCCGAGATGCCGGCCGCGCGGGCTCAGCGTGAAGCCCAGGCGCGTCCATTGCGCGCGCGCCGATTCGAGGTCGCGCACGCCGACCAGCGCGTGATCGATTCCGGTGATGCCGTGCGCCATGATGATGTCCTCACACCGCGGGCAGCGGCGGCTGCTTGCCGTAATGGCGGAATTTCTCGAGCACGATTGCCATCTCGGCCGCGTCGAGCAGGACCGGCGTGCCGATCTGCCGCGCGCGGCAGTACATCTCGGCCAGGGTCTCGACCTCGATCGCCAGCTTCAGCGCCGAGTCGAAATCGGCGCCGAGCGCGATCATGCCGTGATTGGCGAGCAGGCAAGCACGCCGCCCATCGAGCGCCTCGAGCGCCAGCGCCGACAATTCGGCGGTGCCGAACGTGGCATAGCCGCCGCAGCGTATGTCGGCGCCGCCGGCAACCGCGACCATGTAGTGGAACGCCGGTATCCCTTCGCGCAGGCAGGCGAGGCTGGTGGCGCAGGGCGAATGCGCGTGCAACACGACTGAGATCTCCGGCCTCTCGCGCAATATATCGCGGTGAAAACGCCATTCCGACGAGGGCAGCCGCCGGCCATGGGCGCTGCCATCGGCATCGACACGGACGATGTCGTCGGCATCGAGCCTGGCGTAATCCATGCCGGTCGGCGTCACCAGCATGCCACCGTCGATGCGGTGGCTGAGATTGCCCGACGTGTTCCGGGTCAGTCCCTGCAGGGTCAGTTGCCTCGCGTAGTGAATCAACATCCGGCGCAGATTGGGCGAATCCTGCATCATCCGCTCAGGCATGGGCGTGGGTTCGCCGTTGCGGAAACAATCCCAGCAGCCCTTCGGCCGAAGCGGCGCAGATGCCGCGCTCGGTGATCAGCCCGGTGATCAGCCGCGCGGGCGTCACGTCGAAGGCATAATTTGCGGCCTTGCTGGCCTCCGGTGTCAGGCGCACGGAGACGATCTTGCCGTCGTCGGTGCGGCCTGCGATACGTGTCACTTCCGCCGCATCGCGCTGCTCGATCGGGATCTCGGCGATGCCGTCGCCGAGCTGCCAATCGATGCTCGGCGACGGCAGGGCCACATAGAACGGCACGTCATTGTCGTGCGCAGCCAGCGCCTTAAGATAAGTGCCGATCTTATTGGCGACATCGCCTTGCGCCGTCGTGCGGTCGGTGCCGACGATGACGAGGTCGACCATGCCATGCTGCATCAGATGACCCCCGACATTGTCGGCGATCACGGTATGGGGCACGCCATGCTTGCCCAGTTCCCAGGCGGTCAGGCTGGCGCCCTGGTTGCGCGGTCGCGTCTCGTCGACCCAGACATGGACCGGAATGCCGGCGTCATGCGCGGCATAGATCGCCGCCGTCGCCGTGCCGATATCGACAGTGGCGAGCCATCCGGCATTGCAGTGGGTCAGGATATTGACCGGGGTCCCTTCCGCCTCCGCCAACTCCGCGATGAGCTTGAGCCCATGCTGGCCGAGGCTGCGATTGATCGCGACGTCCTCATCGGCGATTGCGGCGGCAAGACGCCAGGCGACCGGCACGCGATCGACCGGCATGTGCCGGCCGATCTCGCGATGCGCCCGGTCGAGCGCCCAGTGCAAATTGACCGCGGTCGGCCGCGTCGCCGCAAGCACGCGGCAAGCATGGGCGAGCGATGCATCCGAAGCGTCTTCCTTCATCGCCAGCGCCAGGCCGTAAGCAGCCGCCGCGCCGATCAGCGGCGCGCCACGCACCTGCATCGAGCGGATGGCGTGCGCCGCCGCGTCCAGCGTCTTCAATTCGATCGTGATCAGTTCATGCGGCAGTTGCGTCTGGTCGATGACCCGGACGGCGCCGTGACCGCAGGGCCAGATCGTCCGCATCGGCACGCCATCGACGAGCATTTCTGAGGCCTCCTTAAGGTCTGGGCCGCAGCACGCGCCCTGCGACGGCATCGAGGCGTTGCAGCACCGCCGGATCCCGCGCGTCGGGTGCGGTGATCAACGCATGGTCGAGCGCCGTCTGGCAGCCGGCATGGCACGGGCCGGCATGGGATCCCAGTGCGGGCAGGACGGCGCGCACCAAGCTGCGCGCCTTGTCCGCATTGTCGAGCAGCACACGCACCACGACCTCGACCGTCACGTCGTCATGGCCCGGATGCCAGCAATCGTAATCTGTTACCATGGCAACGGTGGCGTAGCAGATCTCGGCCTCACGGGCGAGCTTGGCTTCCGGCATATTGGTCATGCCGATCACGGCGCAGCCCCAGCTTCGATAGAGTTCGCTTTCCGCCAGGCTCGAAAATTGCGGCCCCTCGATGCAGAGATAGGTGCCGCCGCGCTTGAGCTCGATCCCGGAGGCCGCGCCTGCAGCGGCCAGCGCGTCGCCTAGACGCGGGCAGAGCGGGCGGGCCATCGAGACATGGGCGACGCAGCCCGTGCCGAAGAAACTCTTGGCGCGGGCAAAGGTGCGATCGATGAATTGATCGATCAGCACGAAGGTGCCGGGCGCGTATGGCTCCTGCAAGCCCCCGACCGCCGAGAGCGACAGGATGTCGGTGACACCGCTGCGTTTCAGGGCATCGATATTGGCGCGATAATCGATCTCGCTGGGGGCGATCCGGTGGCCGCGCCCGTGCCGCGGCAGAAACACGACATCGACGCCGCCGAGCCGGCCGAAGCACAGTTCGTCCGATGGCGTGCCGAAGGAGCTCTCAACCCGGCGCCATTCGACATCGGTCAGCCCGTCCATTTGATAAAGGCCGCTGCCGCCGAGGATCCCGATTCTCGGCCGCGTCATGTGAGGTCCATCCTTGCGAGGCTCCGTTCAGAATCATGAAGTTTCGGATCTTAGAGCAGATGCGCCCGGCCTGGAAACAGCCGATCGCGGGTGAGATCAGGCGGGCCGGTTCATTCGCGCCAATTGCGCTGTTCGATGGCGGCGCGAAGGGCCGGCGCCTGTTCTTCGATGAAGCGCCAGAGCCGTTCGGCGATCGGGCCATGCGGCCGGTCGCGCCGGCGCGCCGCCACGATCTGCCCATGCCCGCCCCGCAAATGCCGGCCGGCGATCGAAACCAGCCGGCCGTCGCGCATCTCATCGGCGATCAGAAAGGTCGGCATGTGCCCCCAGCCCATGCCTTGCAGAATGATCTCCTTCTTCATCAGTTGATCGCTCACGGTCCAGCAGCGCGCACCTTCGACCAGGTAATAATCACGTGTCGGCGTATGGCGCGCCGTATCGCGGATGACGCACTGGACGAGGTCACGCATCTGCTCTGGCGCAATCGTGTCCGTGCGCGCAAACGGCAGGAAGTCCGGCGCGGCGACCGGCAGCACTCGCCCGGCGAACAGGTCGATGAAGTCGAGCCGCGTGTCGCTCTTGTCGATATGATGGATGATCAGATCCGCTTCATCATCGAAGAGGCGCTCCCACGGCCCCGAAATCGCCTCCATCTGCAGATGCAGCCGCGTCGTCGGACACAGGTCGAAGAAGCGCTTGAGCAGCCCGAGCACCTCTGGGGCGGGACAAAGATCGCCGATGACGATGCGAAGCCCGCTCTCCTCGCCCATGGCCAGTTGGCGAACATGCCGGCGCAGCACCGTCAGTTCGCCCAGGAACCGCCCGGCATGGCGATGAAAGTCCCGCCCCGCCTCGGTCAGGGCGACACGGTAGCCGTCGCGATCGAGTAGCTGCAGACCGAGCTGATCCTCCAGATTCCGCACCGCGGCATAGACGGTCGAATGACTGCGGCCGAGCTTCGCTGCCGCGGCTTCGAAGCCGCCCTCTGAAACGACGGCATCGAAACAGTGAAGCTGCTGAAGGGTCAGACCATCCATTGTCTGAATCTCGAACAAAGTCTGTAGAGGGTTTGAGCTTTCTATCGAATTTCCTGACGATACGGTAGAGCGGCGTCCGCACCGGGGCGCGATCGATGCCGCGGAGCGCCAGATGCCGTCAACAGTCGCAGACCTTGTGGGCGCGGAGCGCGCCCGGAGCGCACTCGAAAGTGCCGGATCCGCTCCAGCATCGGCGCCGCCGATCATCTTGTATCGGTTCGGACCGTTTCTCGGCACGCCTGATTCGAGCCCGTTCGTCATCAAGGCGATGGTCTTGTTGAAACTCGCCGGGCTCCCCTATCGCGGCATCCCGGGCAACCCGCTGGCGGCGCCCCGGAAACTCCTGCCCTATATCGAGGATTCGGGCGTCACGATCGCCGATACCAGCCTGATTCGCCGGCATATCGAGCGGAAATACGGCTTCGACTTCGACGCCGATTTGGACGAAGCGCAGAAAGCCATCGCCTGGAGCGTCGAGCGCATGTGCGAGGACCATCTATATTTCGCGATGCTGGAGGCGCGGTGGCTCGATCGCGGCGCCTTCGTCGCAGGCGTCGGCACGATGTTCGGCGTGGTGCCGTGGCCGCTGCGGCCGCTCGCCAAGGTCATGCTGCGGCGCGCGAACGCCGCGCGCCTCCATGGCCACGGAATTGGCCGTCACGCCAAATCCGATATCGCTTGGCTCGCCGGCCGCGACATTGAGGCGCTGGCGGCCTTGATCGGCGACAAACCCTATCTGATGGGGGATCGGCCTTGCGGCGCCGATGCCTTCGTCTTCGGCATCGTCACCTCGATCCTGACTCCGCCGCTCGGCAATCCGCTCCAGGCGGCAATGCGCCGGCACAGCGGACTCGTCGCCTATCGAGACCGGTTGACGCGCGAATTCTTCCCCGACGCCGACGATCGGTGACGGAACGCATAATCCGCAAACGACAACGCCCGCTGCAATACTCGGCAGCGGGCGCGCTTTCGTCGACCGGGCGGGGGATCAGTGCAGCTTCGACCAGACGCTGACCTTCAGCGCGTAGAGCAAACCGGTCAGCGGGATCAGGAACAGGATCACCCAGGTGCCCAACTGCTTGCGCTCGTCGGCCTCGGGCTCTGCCGCCCATTCGAGGAAAGTGGCGACATCCTTGGCCTCGTCCGCCAGCGTGTTCGGTGAGCCGTCGGTGAAAGTGACGGCACCGTCCGTCAGCGGCTGCGGCATGGCGATCTGGCGGCCGGGGAAGAACTTGTTGTAGTTCAGCCCGTCGCCCATCTTCATGCTGGCCGGCGGATCCGCATAGCCCTGCATCAGCGAGTAGACATAATCCGGCCCGCCCTTGCGGGATTTAGCGATGAGCGCCAGATCCGGCGGATACGCACCGTTCATCGCCTCGCGCGCCGCCGCCTCGTTCGCGAACGGCCGGACGAAACGGTCGGACGGCAGGGCCTTGCGCTTGACCGGCTCGCCCTTGTCGTTGAAATCGTCGACCTGGTATTCGGCGGCGAACGCCTTGACCTGATCTTCGGTGAAACCAAGGGCTGCGATGTTGCGGTAGCTCATCTCATAGAGCCCGTGGCAGTTCGAGCAGACCTCCTTGTAGATCTGCAAACCGCGCTGAGCCGCCGCTTTGTCGAGCGTGCCGAACGGGCCGCGGAAGCTGAACTTGGCGTCGAGCAGCGGATCCGGCGGGGGCGGCCCGCCCGCTCCCTCATCCTGCGCATGGGCCGCAGGAAGCAGCAGCAGCGGCAATGCTACCGCGCCGAGCGCGAGCATCGCCGCGCCGAGAACCAGGCGAAGTTTCATTTATGGCTTCTCCATCGGGGCGCGGGACGTCGCCGGAGGCGCGCCACCCTTGAGGACCGCTTGGGCGATGCTGGTCGGCAGCGGCAGCGGCCGCTCGAACTTGCCTAGAACCGGCAGGATGACCAGGAAATGCAGGAAGTACCAGACCTCGGCCGTCCGGCCGATCGTCAAGGTCATGTTGTTCACCGGCTGTCCGCCGATATAGCCCAGCACGAGGCAATCGATGACCAGGAGCCAGAAGAAGATCCGGAACACCGGACGGAACTTGCCGCTCCTGACCGGCGAGGTGTCGAGCCAGGGCAGCACGAAGAGCAGCAGGATCGAGGCGCCCATCGCCATCACGCCGGCCAGCTTGGCCGAAATGAACAGAATATCCGGGGTGGACCGCAAAATCGCGTAGAACGGCAGGAAATACCACTCCGGCACGATTTCGGGCGGCGTCGCGAGCGGATTGGCCGGGATGTAATTGTCCGGCTCGCCGAACATGTTCGGCGCGAAGAACACCACGGCGCAATAGAACAGCAGGAATACCGCCAGGCCGAACAGATCCTTGACCGTGTAATACGGGTGGAACGGGATCGAATCCTGCGGTCCCTTCTTGTCGATGCCGAGCGGATTGTTCGAACCGTGCTGGTGCAGCGCGATCAGATGCAGCATCACCACGGCAACGAGGATGAACGGCAGCAGATAATGCAGGGCGAAGAAGCGGTTGAGCGTCGGATTGTCGACCGCGAAGCCACCCCAGAGGAGATGCGTCACCCAATCACCGACCAGCGGAATGGCGCCGAACAGGCTGGTGATCACGGTGGCGCCCCAGAAGCTCATCTGGCCCCAGGGCAAGACATAGCCCATGAACGCCGTCGCCATCATCAGCAGCATGATGACCACGCCCAGCATCCACAAAAGCTCGCGCGGCGCCTTGTACGAGCCGTAATAGAGGCCGCGGAAGATGTGGATATAGACGACGATGAAGAAGAACGACGCGCCGTTCTGGTGCATATAGCGCAGCAGCCAGCCGTAATTCACGTCGCGCATGATGCGCTCGACGCTGCCGAAAGCGAGATCGGCATTCGGCGTGTAATTCATCGCCAGGAAAATGCCGGTCGCGATCATCAGCACCAGTGCGATGCCGGCGAGCGAACCGAAATTCCACCAATAGCTCAGGTTCCGTGGAGTCGGATATTCCTGAAGTTCGTGGTTGATGAAGGTGAAGACCGGCAGGCGGTGATCGATCCAGCGGATCAATTTGTTTTGTGCAGCAGGTGCGGCCATGGCGTTTTCGTCCCTGTTAGCCGATCTTGACCGATTTATCGGTGAGGAAGACGTAAGGCGGCACGAACAGATTCTTCGGCGCCGGCCCTTTGCGGATGCGGCCGGACGTATCGTATTGCGAGCCGTGGCACGGGCAGAACCAGCCATCGAATTCGCCGCGCGGATCCGTCGGCTTCTGGCCGAGTGGAATACAGCCGAGATGCGTGCAATTGCCCTTGACGATCAGCCATTCGGGCTTTTTGACGCGCGATGCGTCGGTCTGCGGGTCGCGCAGTTCCTTGACGTCGACCGCGTTCGCTTCTTCGATTTCTTTGGGCGTGCGATGCCGGATGAACACCGGCCCGCCCTGCCATTTCACCGTGATGCTCTGGCCGACCGCAACCGGCGTCAGGTCGACCTCGGTGGTCGACAGCGCCAAGGTATCGGCCGCCGGCGCCATGCTCTGGATGAAGGGGATGACCGCGGCGCCGACGCCGACCGCGCCGAAGGCGGCCGTCACCAACACCAGGAAGTCGCGGCGGGTTTCGCCCGTGCCGTGATTGCCGGCACCATGAAGTGTCGCTTCCGCCATGAAAACCTCTCGAAGCTGAGAACGGCGAGAACCCGCCCGTCGGGCGCGCACGCTATCGTCTCGATAAACTTAGCCTATGTGGCATGCCGCCGCATTGCTCTGCAACATAACTCTGCAGCGTACGACGCGCTTGCCGAAAACGTCAGCCGGGATAAGCCTTTGTATCCGCTTTGCCGCGGACGCAGGTGTGCGGCATCAGCCTACCGCCATGACAAAACCGAAGGTCGCCGCGAAATGGCTGGCGATCCCGGCCAGCACCGAGCCGCGCCCGGCCGCCGCGTGCGCCCATTATATATGATTGGCATTACGGCTCATATCGCGGAAAGCACCAATCCGCTGCCGCACAATCGGCGCCGGAAGCCCGGCTATCGCTCGGCCGCCAAGGACAAAGAGTACGACCCGGCCGGTTCGCGCTCAGAGCATCTTCTGAAATGGCGGCCCTGCGGGGTGACCGTAGCCGCTGCCGGCGGAGGCAGCGCGGCACCACCATCATCTGCGAGTTCCCCATATCGCGGGGGCGGGTGGAAGGCGCAGGGCAGAACGCCGACGTTCTGCCTCGCCAGCCAGATAATCGATAGTAAATCTATGGACAAACACAGTCAAAAATTGTATCGCTTCCACGGTAGCTTCGTTCGGCGAGGGCGGCTGCCGTCGAGCGACGTTGCGGTTTGCATCGGGGAGGCCAGAGATAATGGGCCGAATGGACGACGCCAAGGCGTTGGTGGCGCAGTTTCGCAACGTACCTTCCGACAAGCAGAGTGAGCTCAGCCCCAAAGGGTGGAAGCTCGGTCGAGCGGAATTGGCGACGGCGTTGCAGATGCGTCTCGAAGGGCGGCTCGATGGCAGGCCATACCCATATCAGGGCCAGGCAAATTTGTGCGGCGAGGCCGCCTTTCTCTATTGCCTGATTAAGGATAGACCCGATCATTACGTAAAATTTGCAATCGGTTTATGGGAGAATGCCGAGTTCAATCTGAAAAACGGACCGGAAGGTGCGGATCTCTGGGTTAGACCGGGGCCAGGGACGATCAAAGCGCTACCCGTATCCGGCCAAGGCGGAATCAACCAGTTGGACTGGCTAATGATGGGCAGCCTCAGTAAACCCGATCGAGGGAATGCCGCAATTGACGATGGTTTGTCGGCAGCCACCTATCCGAAGGATTTGGTATCATGGTTCGCATCGGTCGGTTCGCAGTACATTATACGGACCTTTCGATTGTTTAGCCAGGTGTCCGGTGGCCGCCTCGTCGACTTCAGGAATAGTATTGCCCACCTCTCCAGCAGCTGGACTATTTTTGAGATAAAACCCGCCATAATACAGGGCGTGGAAAATATCAGATTTGAACGGCATTGGGTAGTTCTTAGAGATCCTGCCATTTTTTCCTTAGGAAAATCGTGTATTTCTCCCACCATCATCGACGACGATAACTCTGACAAAGTTACACTCTCCATTCCGTTTGTAACCTGGGGATACGAAGATTCACCGGAGTACCGATTCAAAATTAACGGAAA
>Ga0181519_10000324_pt1 | contig 45023 bp, 47 predicted proteins | sample PEATcosm2014_Bin_26_FD_121102 | JGI IMG/M metagenome (GOLD analysis project Ga0181519, IMG submission 121102) | Peatland microbial communities from MTU Mesocosm Facility, Houghton, MI, USA - PEATcosm2014_Bin02_10_metaG | ecosystem: Environmental > Terrestrial > Soil > Wetlands > Peat | place...
CGACCACCTCGACGCTCAAGGTCACCGGCTCGGTCTCGACCATGGAGCGGGTGTTCAATACCGAGCTGCATCGCTTCTCGGTCGCCGATACTGAGACCAAGCCGGGCTACACCTTCCGGGCCGCGGTCGTGAAGCCCTCGGTGCCGAGCGCGCTCGCGGGCGTCGTCCAGAGCATGGTCGGCTTCAACAATGCGCCGCAACTGCATTCGAACATGATGGCGATGCCGACCACGCTCGGCGGCGCACCGGTCACGGATGCCAGCGGCATCGCCAGCGACGGCACGCCGTTCGGGTCGCTGACGGTCAAGGATTTCGCCAATTTCTACGATGTGAACCCGATCTACGCGCAAGGGATCAGCGGCGGCGGGCGGACTCTGGCGGTCGTCACCCTGGCGGCGTTCACCCCCAGCGACGCGCAGACCTATTGGGATTCGCTGAACCTCGTCACCAAGCCGAACCGCATCACCATCGTGAACGTCGATGGCGGGCCGGGTGCGCCCAGCGACGCCTCGGGCTCCGACGAGACGACGCTCGATGTCGAGCAGTCCGGCGGCATCGCGCCCCAGGCCGACATCATCGTCTACCAGGCGCCGAACACCTTCCAGGCCTTCGTCGACGTCTTCGCCACGGCGGTCGAGGACAATATCGCCGATTCCATGTCGACCAGCTTCGGCTTCTCGGAGTTCATCGGCTCGGCGCAGCTCGGCACCACCGTCACCGACGAGTTCGACGGCGAGACGGTGAGCTTGCTGCAGGCGTTTCATGAAGTCTTCGTGCTGGCGGCGCTCGAAGGGCAGAGCCTGTTCGCGGCGGCCGGCGATTCCGGCGCCTTCGATACGGTCCGCGGCTTCGGCACCGTCGACTTCACCTTCCCGCTGAGCGTCGAGGGGCCGTCCAGCGACTCGGCGATGACCGCGGCCGGCGGCACGACCTTGCCGTTCACCTTGACGGCGACGCTCGCCGGCGGCGCGACGGCGTCGGTCACCGTCCCGGAAGAGCGCGTCTGGGCCTGGGATTATCGGCAGCCGATCTGCGATGCCGAAGGCAAGCCGACCGCGATCGATTGCGGCATCTTTTCGGTCGGCACCGGCGGCGGCGTCAGCGTGTTCTTCGACACGCCGATCACGCAGATCGGCCTGGCCGGCGTGCAGAAGAGCCAGCCCGGCCAATCCTTCATCGAGCTGGACACGACGCCGCCGACCGATTTCTTCGACTTCCCGGCCAATTTCGCCGGGCGCAACGTGCCGGATCTCGAATTCAACGCCGATCCCGAAACCGGCTATGACATTTTCTATACGTCGAGCGTCAAGGGCTTCGAGATCCTGCGCTTCATCGGCGGGACCAGCTTCGTGGCGCCGCAGTTGAACGGCGTCACCGCACTCCTCGGCCAGAACGCCGGGCACCGCTTCGGCCTGTTCACCGTGCCGATGTATGCGCTCGCCCGGACCGGCATCGCGACCTTCGGGCCGAACCCGGCGCTCCATACCATCACCACCGGCGACAACTGGTTCTTCACGGCCCGCAACGGCTTCAGCCCGGCCGCCGGCCTCGGCACGATCCAGGTCTCCAATCTGGCAAGACTTTTGAAGTAGCATTCCCCGCCCCAGCCCGGCCCTCTCCACCCCAATGGGGTGGAGAGGGCGATGCGGTCACCGCGTGCCCGCCGCCTTCAGCGCGTAGAGCAGCTCCAGTGCCGCTTTCGGGGTCAATTCATCCGGGTTGACGGTGCTCAGCATCGTTTCGAGCGCCGACGGTTCCGCCGCCGCCGGCTTCGGCGCGCGTTTTGCCGCGGTGAAGAGCGGCAGATCGTCGGCCAGCCGCGTCAGCGCGCTGCCGGCCTCGCCCTGCTCGAGGACCGCCAGCACCGCCTCGGCGCGCAGGATCACCGGCTTCGGCAGGCCCGCGAGCTTGGCGACATGGATGCCGTAGGACCGGTCGGCCGCACCCGGCGCCACCTCGTGCAGGAACACGACGTCGCCCTGCCATTCCTTGACCCGCATCGTATAGCAGGAGAGATCGGCCAGATTGGCGGCGAGCGCCGTCAGCTCGTGATAATGCGTGGCGAAGAGCGCGCGGCAGCGGTTGCGGTCGTGCAGATGCTCGACCGCGGCCCAGGCGATCGACAGGCCGTCATAGGTCGCCGTGCCGCGGCCGATCTCGTCGAGGATGACCAGGGCGCGCGGGCCGGCCTGGTTCAGGATCGCCGCGGTCTCGACCATTTCGACCATGAAGGTCGACCGGCCGCGCGCCAGATCGTCGGCCGCGCCGACGCGGCTGTAGAGCCGGTCGACGATGCCGATCCGCGCCGCCTCGGCCGGCACATAGGCGCCGATCTGCGCCAGCACGGCGATCAGCGCGTTCTGGCGCAGGAACGTGCTCTTGCCCGCCATGTTCGGCCCGGTCAGCAGCCACAGACGCTTGCCGGGTTCGAGCGTGCAATCATTGCCGACGAAGCGCGTCGCCGCCGGCAGACTCGCCTCGACCACGGGATGGCGGCCGCCTTTGATGTCGAAGCCGTGACCCGCCTCGACCACCGGCCGGCAATAGCGCCGCTCGGCCGCCAGTTCCGCATGGGATTGCGCCAGATCGATCGCCGCCAGGGCGCCGGCCGCGCGCTGGACGGCATCGGCGCGTGAAATCGCCTCGCCGGTCAGGTCTTCGAAGAGCGCGAGTTCGAGCGCCAGCGCCTTCTCCGCCGCCTGGCCGATGCGCGTCTCGATCTCGGCCAGCTCGACCGTCGTGTAGCGCATCGCATTCGCCATGGTCTGGCGATGGATGAACGGGCCGCCGGGTCCGGCATCGAGCCTGGCCGACTGCGCCGGCGTCACCTCGATGTAATAGCCCAGCACATTGTTGTGCCGGATCTTGAGGTTGGCGACGCCGGTCGCTTCAGCGTAGCGGGCCTGGAGATTGGCCATCATCCGCCGGCTTTCGTCGCGGAGCTGCCGCCATTCGTCGAGGTCGAAGGAATATCCGGGCGCGATGAAGCCGCCGTCGCGCGCCTGGAGCGGCAGCTCGGCCGCGAGCGCCCGCCCGAGCCGGTCGACGAGGACGCCGTGCTCGCCCAGATCCACGATCGCGCGCCGCAAGAGGCCGTCGGCCGCCGCTTCCGGGCGCCCGGCCAGCAGCGGCTTCAGCCGCGCCGTCACGCCGAGGCCGTCGCGCAACGCGGCGAGATCGCGCGGGCCGCCGCGCCCCAGCGCCAGCCGCGACAAGGCGCGCGCGAGATCCGGGCATTCGCGCAGGAGTGCGCGGATCTCGGTGCGCAGCCGCTCGTTGCGCACGAAAAGCTCGACCAGGTCGAGCCGGGCTGAGATCGCAGCGGGATCGGTGAGCGGGCCGGAGAGATCGGCGGCCAGGCGGCGCGCGCCGGCGCCCGTGACCGTGCGGTCGATCGTCGCCAGCAGGCTGCCGCGCCGCTCGCCCGACAGGGTCTGCGCGAGTTCGAGGTTGCGGCGCGTCGCGCCGTCGATCTCCATCACCGATCCGGCCGAAAGCCGGCGCGGCGGCCCCAATTGCGGCAGCCGGTGGCACTGCGTCAGATCGATATACTCGACGAGGGCACCGCCGGCCGCGCATTCGGCCCGGCTGAAGGAACCGAGCCCGTCCAAGGTGCCGACATCATAGAGCCGGGCCAGGCGCTGCCGGCCGGATTCGCTGTCGAAGCGGGCATTGGGCTGCGGCGTCAGCACGTCGCGCCATTCGGCCAGCAGTTCGAAGAGCTCCGGCTTCTGCATGAGCCGCTCGGCGATCAGGAGTTCGCCGGGCTGAAGGCGCGCGAGCGCCGCCGGCAGCCCGGCGGTGCTCACCGGCTGGAACTCGACCTCGCCGGTCGAGAGCTCGACCGATGCCAAGGCCAGCTCGCCCGCGGCCTCGGCCAGGGAGGCCAGGAAATTGTGCCGCCTGGCGTCGAGCAGATTGTCTTCGGTGATGGTGCCCGCGGTGACGATGCGGACGACGGCGCGTCGCACCGGCTGCTTCGGTCCGCGTTTCTTTGATTCCGACGGATCTTCCATCTGCTCGCAGATCGCGACGCGGAAGCCCTGGCGGATCAGACGGGCCAGGTAGGCGTCGGCCGCATGCACCGGCACGCCGCACATCGGGATGTCCTGCCCCTCGTGCTTGCCGCGCCTGGTCAGCGTGATGTCGAGCGCCGCCGAGGCCTTGACCGCGTCATCGAAGAAGAGCTCGTAGAAATCGCCCATCCGATAGAACAGCAAATGGTCGGGGTGGCGATGCTTGATGTCGAGGAACTGCGCCATCATCGGCGTCGCATCGGCCGGGATGGCGGGCGAGAACTCAGGAGCCGGGGCGTCTTCCAAGGTCATGTCGGGCGGGGCTTGCGGCCGGGATCGGGAGGAGGAGGGCTTCGCATAGCATGGCCGGGCGGAAGCGGGCGAATTTTGCTGCGCCGGGAGCGCGGCCCGTGCGAGCGTGCGCCGGAGACGCACCGGGAATTCTGGAAGAGGATCGAGATGAGCGAGACATTGCCGGCCGAAGCGACGCGCGAGCTGGTCGCCCAATTCGCCGACATCGAGACGTTTCGCGCCGCGGTCGAGGCGTTGCTCCAAGCCGGGTTCGAGCGCACGGATCTTTCGATGCTGGGCACGCATGACAGTCTCGAGGTCGCAGGCGATCTCGCGGGCTATCGCCGCGACCCGGCCGCCTCGATCCGGGCCGGCCTGGCCGATGAGAGCGGGCTGATCGGCTCGATCGCATTGGCCGGCGTGCTCCTGCTGGCGGCCGGGCCGGTCGGCGTCGCCGGTGCGGCGATCGCGGCGGCGGCGGCCGGCGCCTTGGCGCTTCGTCCCTTCTTCGGCCAGTTGGCAGAATCCGTGCATGCCGAAGGCTTGGCCCGCGCGATCGAGGACGGGCATATCCTGCTCTGGGTGCGGACCGCCGATGTCGCCGCGGTCGAGCGCGCCGCCTCTCTGCTCGAAGCGGGCGGCGGCCGCAACCTGGCCCGGCTGGCCCGACCGGTGCGCGAGATGCCGGCGGAGTGAAGCCCGACCGGCAAAGTCGCGGCCGATGCAATATCGCCATGGCGAAAGGCCAAACGGTTGAACCGCGCAATCGCTTTACCGGCGAGGCCGTTCCGGGTCAATCTGCCGCACGTAAACGAGGATGACCAGGGAACCGGCCAGCGGGGCGGGGAACCAACAAGAACGCGCCTAGGGCGCCTTTGTGGGGGAGAGTGGATTTATGACCGAGGTGACTCGCCGGATCACCGAAGCCGAGGCGCTCGAATTTCATGCGCAGGGCAAGCCCGGCAAGATCGAGATCGCGCCAACCAAGCCCTTGACCACGCAGCGCGACCTGTCGCTGGCCTATTCGCCGGGCGTGGCCTGGCCCTGCCTCCACATCGCGCGCGACCCCAAGACGGCTTACGACTATACGGCCAAGGGCAATCTCGTCGCCGTGATCTCGAACGGCACCGCCGTGCTGGGCCTGGGCGATCTGGGCGCGCTCGCCTCGAAGCCGGTAATGGAAGGCAAGGCGGTGCTGTTCAAGCGCTTCGCCGATATCGATTCGATCGATCTCGAAGTCTCGACCTCGGATGTCGACGAATTCGTCAATTGCGTGCGCTATCTGGGCGTCAGCTTCGGCGGCATCAATCTCGAAGACATCAAGGCGCCGGAATGCTTCATCATCGAGGAGCGCCTGCGCGAGCTGCTCGACATTCCGGTCTTCCATGACGACCAGCACGGCACCGCGATCATCGCCGCGGCCGGCCTCATCAACGCCTGCAACCTGACCGGCCGCGACCTCAAATCGGTGAAGCTCGTGGTGAACGGCGCCGGCGCGGCCTCGGTCGCCTGCGTCGAGCTCCTGAAGGCCATGGGCATGCCGCACGACCATGTCATCATGTGCGACACCAAGGGCGTCATCTACCAGGGCCGCACCGCGGGCATGAATCAGTGGAAATCGGCGCATGCGGCGGTCACCGATCGGCGCACCTTGGCCGAGGCGCTGGACGGCGCCGACGCGTTCTTCGGCCTCTCGGTCAAGGATGCGGTGACGCAGGACATGATCAAGGCGATGGCCGATCGGCCGATCATCTTCGCCATGGCCAATCCCGATCCGGAGATCACGCCGGAAGACGTGAAGGCGGTGCGGCCGGACGCGCTGGTGGCCACCGGCCGCTCGGATTATCCGAACCAGGTCAACAATGTCCTGGGCTTTCCCTATATTTTCCGCGGTGCCCTCGACACGCGGGCGTCCACCATCAACGAGCCGATGAAGATCGCCGCCGCCGAGGCGCTGGCAGCGCTGGCGCGCGAGGATGTGCCGGACGAGGTCGCCGCCGCCTATTCCGGCCGGCGCCTCACTTACGGGCCGGAATATCTGATCCCGGCGCCGTTCGATCCGCGGCTGATCACCAATGTGCCGGTCGCGGTCGCGCGCGCCGCGATGGAATCCGGTGTCGCCCGCCAGCCGCTCGACCTCCAGGCTTACGCCCGCAAGCTCGCGACCCGGCTGAACCCGATCGCCGCCAGCCTCGACGGGATTCTCCAGGCCGTGCGCAGCCATCCCAAGCGCGTCGTCTTCGCCGAAGGCGAGGAGGAGACGGTGCTGCGCGCCGCGCTCGAATTCAAGAATTCGGGCTATGGCACGCCGGTGCTGATCGGCCGGGAAGAGCGCATCCATGCGACGCTCAAATCGCTCGGCCTCTCGGCGCCGGACGCGCTCGAAATTCACAATGCCAGGCTCAGCCGCGACAACAAGACCTATACCGATTTCCTGTTCAAGCGTCTGCAGCGCAAGGGCGCGTTGCTGCGCGATTGCCAGCGCTGGGTGAATCAGGACCGCAATGTCTTCGGCGCCTGCATGGTGGCGCTGGGCGATGCCGATGCGATGGTCACCGGCACCACGCGCAGCTACGCCATGTCCTTCGAGGAGGTGAGCCGCGCGCTCGACGCCAAGCCGGGCAAGCGCGTGTTCGGGCTGATGATGATGATGGCGCGCGGCCGCACCGTCTTCATCGCCGATACGACCGTGCATGAGCTGCCCGACGCGCAAGAAATCGCGGACATCGCGGTGCAGGCGGCGGCCCAGGCGCGCGCCATGGGGGCCGTGCCGCGTGTGGCCATCCTCTCCTTCTCGAATTTCGGCAATCCCATGCGCGAGCGCGCGCGGCGTATCCGCGAGGCGGTCGAGATCCTCGATCGCCGCTCGGTCGATTTCGAGTATGACGGCGAAATGTCGGTCGATGTCGCCCTCGATCACGACCTCATGCGGCGCAGCTACCCGTTCTGCCGGCTCGGCGGTCCGGCCAATGTGCTGATCATGCCGTCGCTCCATACCGCCAATGTCTCGTCCAAGCTGCTGCAGCAGCTGGGCGGCGGCGTGGTGATCGGGCCGATCCTGATCGGCTTGGACAAACCGGTCCAGATCGTCGAGATGGGAGCCACGGTTTCCGATATCGTCAATCTGGCCGCGCTCGCCGCCCATGATGCGATCGCATGACTCGAACGGAGCGGAATTCCGCGCGGCGGCACGTGAAATTCCGCCGCGCGAACGTCAAACCGTAATCTCGGCGTCGTACAATAGCCTTTTGAACGACGAGTGGGTCCAGCCGACGCCGCCCGAGGCTGCGGAGGCGCCGCTCAATGGGCTCGCCGCGCGCCCAGGCGCTCCGGCGGAAGGATTGGGCGCGCGCATGCCGAGTGGATGGTTTCCGCTGCCCATGACGATCATGGGCCTGTTTGTCGCCGCGGTGTTTGCCGCGCTCGCCCTGACCGGCGAGATTGCCGTGCTGCCTTCGGTGCTCGGTGCCGGCTCGATCATCCTGGTCCAGGTTACGGTCGTCGGCGCCTTCCGCCGCGACCTCGGCCGTTTCGGCGACGCGCTGGAAACGTTGCTGGCCAATCCCGACGGCAGCGAGCCTGCCCTGCCGACGCCGGGGCGGGCCTTCTCGGCGCTGTGGCTCGCCATCCTGCGGCTCGACCGGCTGCGCCGGTCGCGGATCGAGCAGGTCGAGAGCGCGTTGGCGAGCTCGAACAATGTGCTGGCGGCGCTGCCCGACCCGATCATCCTGATCAACGAGCGGCGCGAAGTCGTACGGGTCAATGCCGCGGCGCGTGAGCTGCTGGGCGGGCATCTCTTGCGGCGCGATCTGGCGGCAGCCCTGCGCAATCCGGCCGTCTTGAAGGCGACGGATGCGGTGCTGAAGACCGGAATCGGCCAGCAGATCGAATTCGATCTGTCGCTGCAGGTCGAGCGGCATCTGCGCGCCGGCATCGTGCCGCTGCCGGCCAATTCCGCGGGCCGACTCGAAGACGGCTATGCCGTCCTGCTCATCCTCAACGATCTGACCGCGCTCAAACGGGCGGAGCAGATGCGCGCCGATTTCGTCGCCAATGCCAGCCACGAATTGCGCACGCCGCTTTCGACCCTGATCGGATTCATCGAAACGCTGCGCGGCCCGGCCGCGGACGATGCCGAGGCGCAGGCGCGGTTCCTGCCGATCATGCAGCAGCAGGCCGCGCGAATGGCGCGGCTGGTCGACGATCTGCTCTCCCTGTCGCGGATCGAGCTGAACGAGCATCTGCCGCCGACCGACCTCGTCGATGTCGCGTCGATCCTGCACTCGGTCGCGCAAACCCTCGAACTCAAGGCCTCGGCCCGGGGCATGCGCATCGAGCTGCAACTCGACGACGATTTGCCCGACATCCTCGGCGATGATGAAGAACTCGCCCAGCTGTTCCAGAACCTGATCGACAATGCGATCAAATATGCCCGCCGGGATACGGCGATCACGATCTCGGCGGTACCGTCGAACAAGCTGCGTCCCGGCGTCGCCATCTCGGTGCGCGATTGCAGCGACGGCATTCCTCGGCTACAGATCCCACGCCTGACCGAGCGCTTCTATCGGGTGGACACCGCCCGCTCGCGCGAAATGGGCGGAACCGGTCTCGGGCTCGCCATCGTCAAGCATATTGTCAATCGCCACCGGGGCGTATTGGAGATTGACAGCGAAATCGGGCGAGGATCGGTGTTCACGACGCATTTGCGTACCAAAACACCGCGTACAGCCGACAACGAAATCGGTGGCGTAGCGTTTTATCGCCTTGCGGGTAGCTGATTATTACGTCATGGAATAGAACTGCGGCTGTCATATATTTGTAACATGATCAGCGTATCCCGGGGCGGACGCGAGCGGCACTCCCAGCCCGCTCGCGAAACAGCCACAGGAGGCTCCCGTGAAAGCTATCGGCCGCAAGCTGATTGGGGCGTTGGTCGTCGGTACTCTGGCCCTCGCCGGTACGGCCCGGGCAAATGACATTACCGGCGCCGGTTCGAGCTTCGCCTACCCGATTATCGCGAAATGGGCCGATGCCTACAAAGCCAGCGCCAAGATCGACGTCAACTACCAGTCGATCGGGTCCGGCGGCGGCATCAAGCAGATCAAGGCCAAGACGGTCGATTTCGGTGCCACCGACAAGCCGCTCGAGACCAGCGAGCTCGACGAATCCGGCCTGACGCAATTCCCGTTCATCATGGGCGGCATCGTTCCCGTGGTGAATATCAAGGATGTCAAGCCCGGCCAGCTCAAGCTCACCGGCACGCTGCTCGCGGACATCTTTCTCGGCAAGATCACCAATTGGAACGACAAGGCGATCGCCGAGCTGAACAAGGACGTGAAGCTCCCTGATCTGGCGATCGCGCCGGTCTCCCGCTCCGACGGCTCGGGCACGACCTATAATTTCACCTATTATTTGGCGCTGCTCTCGCCTGAGTGGAAGGAAAAGGTCGGCGTCAACACCTCCGTCCAATTCCCGGTCGGGCTCAGCGGCAAGGGCAATGAAGGTGTCGCCGCCTTCACCAGCCGCACCGACGGCGCCATCGGCTATGTCGAATACGCCTACGCCAAGCAGTCGAAGATGGCCTACACGCTGATGTCGAACAAGGATGGCGTCTTCGTCGAGCCCTCGGCCAAGACCTTCCAGGCGGCGGCCGCGAATGCCGATTGGGCGCATGCTCCGGGCTTCGTGCTGATCCTGGCCAACCAGCCGGGCAAGGATTCCTGGCCGATGACGGCGTCGACCTGGGCCCTGGTCTACAAGAACCAGGAAAAGCCGGAGACCGGCAAGGACATGTTGAAGTTCTTCGACACCGCCTTCAAGACCGGCCAGGAAGCGGCGGCGTCGCTCGATTACGTGCCGATGCCGGAGAATGTCGTGAAGCTGATCGAGGACAGCTGGTCCAAGGAGATCAAGGCGGACGGCAAGGCGCTTTGGTAGGACCCGGCGATTTGGCCCCGGAGTCGAGTGGCGCGCCACTCGGCTCCGGGCCGATGCGATGACGCAGGAAGGTCGCCGTGACTGATTTCGACCAGGCAAATCGACTTACCGCCGAAGGCGGGCACAAGCGGGCCGGCGCGTTCCTCGAATTCGTCGAGCTTTTCGTCACGGCGCGCGGCCGCCGGCGCTTGCCCGACGCCGCGTTCCAGCTTGTCACCCTGTTCTTCACCATCGTCGTGCTCGCCATCCTCGGCGGCATCATCTTCTACCTGGCCGAAGGGTCGGTGCTGGCGTTCCGCACCTATGGCCTCGGGTTCCTCTATACCAGCGTGTGGAACCCGGGCGCCGAGCCGATGAAATTCGGCTCGCTGGCACCCGTTTACGGCACGGTGATGACCTCGATCATTGCCATGGTGATCGGCGTGCCGTTGAGCTTCGGCGTCGCGATCTTCATCACCGAGCTCTGCCCGACCTGGGCAAAGCGGTCGCTCTCGACGGCGATCGAACTGCTCGCCGGCATTCCCAGCATCATCTACGGCATGTGGGGCCTGTTTACCGTCGTGCCGATTCTCCAGGAACATGTCCAGCCCTTCCTGATCGCCACGCTCGGCCATGCGCCGCTGATCGGCAGCCTGTTCGCCGGGCCGCCGCTCGGTGTCGGGGTGCTGACCGCCGGCGTGATCCTGGCCGTCATGGTCCTGCCCTTCATCTCGTCCATCATGCGCGACGTCTTCGAGACGGTGCCGCCGATGCTCAAGGAATCGGCCTACGGCCTCGGCTGCACGACCTGGGAAGTCATGTGGAACATCGTCCTGCCCTACACCAAGGTCGGCGTGGTCGGCGGCATCATGCTCGGGCTCGGCCGCGCCATGGGCGAAACCATGGCGGTGACCTATGTCATCGGCAACTCGTCGCGCATCGCGCCGTCGCTTCTGGCGCCGGGCAAGAGCATCGCCTCGACCCTGGCGAATGAATTCAACAATACCAGCGAGCCGCTTTACCTCTCTTCGCTGATCGCGCTGGGGCTGATCCTGTTCCTGCTCACCTTCATCGTGCTGGCGGCCGCGAAAGTGATGCTGATCCGCCTGCAGCGCCAGGCCGGGGGGTGATGCAATGAGCAGCACGCGCAATTTCGACATGCGGCGCTACCTGCACCGCCGCTCGCATAACTGGACGGTGCTGGCGCTTGCTACCTCGGCGACCGCCCTCGCCTTGCTGGTTCTCGCCGCCATTCTGTTCAAGCTGGTCTGGTCCGGCCTGTCTGCCTGGGGGCCGGCCTTCTTCACGATGAACATGCCGCCGCCCGATCGGGATGGCGGCTTGGCCAACGCCATCCTCGGCTCGGTGCTCATGACGGTGGCGGGCACGGCGATCGGCACACCGGTCGGCATCCTGGCCGGCACCTATCTCGCCGAATACGGCCGCGGCAGCCGGTTTGCCCAGTTCGTGCAATTCATCAACGACATCCTGCTGTCCGCGCCGTCGATCATCATCGGGCTCTTCATTTTCCAGGTCATGGTGGTACCGATGGGCCACAGCTCGGGCTGGGCCGGCAGCGTCGCACTCTCGATCCTGATGATCCCGATCGTGGTGCGCACGACGGTCGACATGCTGGCGCTGGTGCCGAACGGGCTGCGCGAGGCGGCGGCGGCGCTCGGCACGCCGAAATGGAAGGTCGTGACGTCGGTGTGCTACCGCGCCGCCATCCAGGGCATGCTGACCGGGATCATGCTCGCCGTGGCCCGGATCAGCGGCGAGACGGCGCCGCTTCTGTTCACGGCGCTCGGCAATGACAGCTGGACCTGGAACATGAACGCGCCGATGGGCAATCTGCCGCTGGCGATCAATAAATTCGTAAACGAAACCTCGGAGATCTGGAACCGCCTCGCCTGGGGCGGCGCCTTGCTGGTCACCGTGGCCGTCCTGGCGCTCAACATCGCCGCCCGCTCCATCGTCAATATCGGCAGTGTGAAACGATGACCCCCGAACGCGCGCCGCAGCCGCCAGCGGAGACCGCCTTGCCCGATTCCAGCCGCGCTCCCGCCGAAGGCCAGGCCGAAACCGCGGCACTGCCGACGGATAAAATCGAGATCAAGAATCTGCGCTTCTACTACAAGAAGTACGAGGCGCTCAAAGACATCAACATGAAGCTGTTCGACAAGCGGGTCACGGCCTTCATCGGCCCGTCCGGCTGCGGCAAGTCCACGTTGCTGCGCTGTCTGAACCGCATGTACGACCTCTACCCCGAGCAGCGCGCAACCGGCGAGATCGTCGTCGACGGCAAGAACATCCTCGACCCCGGCATCGACCTCAATCTGCTGCGCGCCAAGATTGGCATGGTATTCCAGAAGCCGACGCCGTTTCCGATGTCGATCTTCGACAACATCGCCTTCGGCATCAAGCTCTACGAACGCCTGCCGCAAAGCGTGCTGATGGACCGCGTCGAATCGGCCCTGCGCCGGGCGGCGCTGTGGAACGAGGTCAAGGACAAGCTGAAGCAGAGCGGCCTCGGCCTGTCCGGCGGCCAGCAGCAGCGCCTGTGCATTGCCCGCGCCATCGCCGTCGAGCCGGAAATCCTGCTGCTCGACGAGCCCTGCTCGGCGCTCGATCCGATTTCGACGCAGCGGGTCGAAGAGCTGATTTCCGAGCTCAAATCCGATTATTGCATCGTGATCGTGACGCACAGCATGCAACAGGCCGCCCGCACCTCCGACTACACGGCGTTTATGTATCTGGGCGAACTGATCGAATTCGACGACACTGAAGCGGTATTCACCCACCCGGCCAACAAGCGGACCGAGGATTATATCACCGGCCGGTTCGGCTGATCGGCGGCTAGGAAAATGCGATGCCCTCAGATCATATCGTGAAGAGCTACGACGAAGAGCTCAGCAAGCTGCAGAACACCATCATCGCCATGGGCGGGTTGGCGGAAGCCCAGCTCGCCTCCGCGATCCAGGCCGTGGTCAAGCGCGACAGCGAGTTGGCGGCCGAAGTCGTCGAAGGCGATGTCCGCGTCGATCAGCTCGAAAAGGACGTCGAGGCGCTGGTCGTCCGGCTGCTGGCGCTGCGCCAGCCGATGGCGCGCGACCTGCGCGAGATCATCTCGGCGCTCAAGATCGGCAGCGATCTGGAGCGGATTTGCGACTATTCCGCCAATGTCGCCAAGCGCTCGATCGCGCTCAACCAGTCGCCCGTGGCGAAGCCGGCCTTTGCCTTGCCGCGCATGGGCAAGCTGGCCCAGCGCCAGATCAAGGACGTGCTCGACGCCTATGTTCATCGCGATGCCGAAAAGGCCATGCTGGTCTGGCTCGGCGACGAGGAACTGGACGAGCTCTACACCAGCCTGTTCCGCGAGCTTCTGACCTATATGATGGAAGACCCGCGCAGCATCACGGCCGGCACGCACCTGTTGTTCATGGCCAAGAACATTGAACGCATCGGCGACCACGCCACCAACATCGCCGAAACCATCTATTTCCTGGTCAATGGCACGCCGCTGAAGGAAACCAGGCCGAAACGCGACCGTACGAACTCCGCGGTCGTCCTGCCCGGCCCGAGCGGCGTCGTCCCCGATGAAAGCGAGCCGTCCCCGCCATGAAGCCCCTGGTCATGATCGTCGAGGACGAGGCGCCCCTCGTCACTCTGCTCAAATACAATCTGGAAAAGGAAGGCTTCGGGGTCTGCGAGGCGAGCGACGGCGAGGAAGCGCTGGTGCAGATCGCCGAGCGCAAGCCCGATGTCGTGCTGCTCGACTGGATGCTGCCGCTCGTATCCGGCATCGAGGTCTGTCGCCAGATCCGCCGCTCGCCGCAATCGCGGGCCTTGCCGATCATCATGCTGACCGCGCGCGGCGAAGAGGGCGACAAGATCCGCGGCCTCAATAGCGGCGCCGACGACTACATCACCAAACCGTTCAGCCCGAGCGAGCTGGTGGCGCGCGTGCGTGCCGTGATCCGCCGCGCGAAGCCGGACGTCTCGGACGAAAGCCTGACCTTCGCCGATGTCGCCATGGATCTGGCGGCGCATCGCGTCGTGCGCAACGGAAGGCCGATCCATCTGGGACCGACGGAATTCCGCCTGCTGCGTTTTCTCCTGGAACATCCGGGCCGCGTCTTTTCGCGCGAAAGACTGCTCGACGCGGTCTGGGGCCACGATGTCTATGTCGAACCGCGCACCGTCGACGTCCATATCCGGCGGCTGCGCAAGGCGCTGAACGGTCCGCACGACCTCGACATCATTCGGACCGTCCGCTCGGCCGGCTACGCGCTCGACGAGGCGCGGGATTAGTCGATCGACGCCGAATATCGACCGCATTGTCCACGGCACGCCCCCTCTCCCCTTGCGGGGGAGGGTGGGGTGAGGGGGCTCCAGGTTCGATCGCCGCGGTCTTGCGAAATCGCCCCACTCACTTGTGCCGGCTACTTCGCGGCCACCGCTCCCGCCCGGGCGACCGAGGCGCGGATCAGATCATGCGCTTCGGCCGGCTCGGCCCAGCGCTTGACGCGGACCCATTTGCCCTTTTCCAGATCCTTGTAATGCGCGAAGAAATGCTCGATCTGGTCGATCAGGATCTGCGGCAGATCGCGGTATGAGCTGACCGAGGCGTAGAACGGGTGCAGCTTGTCGACCGGCACCGCCAGGATTTTTTCGTCGAGGCCGCTTTCGTCCTCCATCAGCAGCGCGCCGATCGGCCGCGACCGCATGACCACGCCCGGCACCACGGCCGTCGGGATCACGACCATGCAGTCGGTCGGGTCGCCATCCTCGCTCAGCGTATGCGGGATGAACCCGTAATTCGCCGGATAGATCATCGAGGTATGCAGGAAGCGGTCGACATAGAGCGCGCCCGACGCCTTGTCGATCTCGTACTTGACCGGCGATCCGCCCTGCGGGATCTCGATGATGACATTGACATCGTGCGGCGGGTTCTCGCCGATGGGAATCTTCGAGATATCCATGTTCATCCTCGCTCGATAGGGCTGCGCTCGACATTTTTGACATAGACCGCGATTCGGAAATTCAGGCGGTCACGCCCGACATCCGCTCGATCTAGAACGCCGCCGGGCGACGGCGCATCAGCCAGAGCAGCAGGAACAGCGAGGGCAGCACCAGGACTGCCGACAACACGAAAAACCACGCCCACCCGCACTGATCGACGACATACCCGCCGGCCGAACCGAGAAAGCGATAGGCCAAGCCGGACAGTGCCGACAAGAGCGCATATTGCGTTGCGGTATGAGCCTTGCTGCATAGCCGAGAAAGGAATGCGACAAGGGCCGCGCCGCACAGGCCCAGCGTCGCCTGCTCAATACCGATCGTTGCAAACAGCACGGGAATATCGTGCCCCGCCCAGAGCTGGATCAGATATGTCAGATTGGCGAAGATCTGCAGCACCGAACCCAGCATCAGGGCGCGCATGACGCCGAACCGGTAGACCACCGCACCGCCGACCGACACGCCGGCCAGCGAGGCTATGACGCCGAACAGCTTGCTCACGCTGGCGTATTCGGCGCGGGTGACGCCCAGATCGAGGTAGAATGTCGCCGACATCTCGCCGGCGATCGCTTCGCCGAGATGGTAGAGCGAGATGAAGGCGAGGACGGCGAGCCAGTCGCGATGGCGGCGGACGAAATCGGCGAAGGGGGCGACGATCGTCGAATTCAGCCAAGCCAGCCAGTCGCCGCGCACCGGCGCGGCCGCCGGCCGCTCCGGGCTGAAGAGCGCCGCGATGCCGCCGACCGGCACGAGCGCCGCCATGATCGCGTAGCTGCCGGGCCAATCCGCCAGCGAGACGAGGAAGAGCGCGCCGGCGCCGGCCGTGATCAGACCGAATCGGTATCCTACTTGCGTCGCGGCGACTCCGGCGCCCTGCTCGGCATCGGCCAGCAACTCGATGCGGAAGGCGTCGATGACGATGTCCTGGCTGGCCGACAGGAAGGCGACGGCGACCGCCCAGAGCGCGGTGATAGAGACATCCTGCGCCGGATCGCTGGCGCCGAGCCCGAGGATCGCGAGCATGAGCGCCAGTTGGATCGCGAGCAGCCAGGACCGGCGGCGGCCGAGCCAGGCACCGAGCAACGGGATCGGCAGGTGATCGATCAGCGGCGCCCAGAGGAATTTGAGATTGTAGGACAGCCCGACCAGGCCGAAGAGCCCGATACTGGTGTATGACAGATGCGCTTCCGTCAGGCGGACCTTGAGCGTCAGGCCCGTGAGAAAGAACGGCAGCCCGCTGGAAAACCCCATCAGCAGGATGGCAAGAATGCGCGGCTGAAGATAGACCGCGATCAGGCTGCCGGCACCCGGCTCTGGGCCGGGTGCCGGTTCGGATTCCTCGCCCGGATGCCTCAGGACGCGGCACCCTCGGCATCGGCCGCGACGCGCAGTTTGACGATCCGGTCGGGATCGGTGACGGCGCCGTTGCGGCGGCTGTCGCCCTTCTTGATGGCGTCGATATGCTCCATGCCGGACACCGCGTTGCCCCAGACCGAATATTGCCGGTCAAGGCTGGGTGCGGCACCCAGCATGATGAAGAACTGACTGTCGGCCGAGTTCGGATCGCTGGTCCGCGCCATCGAACAGATGCCGCGGACATGCCGCTCGCCCGAGAATTCCGCCTTCAGCCGCTGGCCCGAACCGCCCGTGCCGGTACCGTTCGGACAGCCGGTCTGCACCATGAAGCCGTCGATCACGCGGTGAAACGCGATGCCGTCATAGAAACCCTGGCGCGCCAGTTCCTTGATGCGGGCGACGTGGTTGGGCGCCAGATCGGGCCTGAGCTCGATGACGACCCGGCCCGCCGGCACATCCAGATAGAGTGTGTTTTCAAGATCGGCGGTCATGCCGTTTCCTCCTGTCGAAGCCGAACCGCGACGGCGCTATTTCTTGTCCGCGTCGGCCGCGACCTGCAGCTTGACGATACGGGTGGGGTCGGTGACGACGCCGTTCTTGGCCGGGTCGCCCTTCTTGATGGCGTCGACGAATTCCATGCCCGACGTTACCTTGCCCCAGATCGTATACTTGCCATCGAGCGCCGAATTGTCGGCGAGCATGATGAAGAATTGCGAATCGGCGGAATCGGGCGAAGCGGCGCGCGCCATCGAGACCACGCCGCGGGCGTGATGCTCGGCGGAGAATTCCGCCTTGATCTTCTCGCCGGAACCGCCGGTCCCGTCGCCCTTGGGATCGCCGCCCTGGACCATGAAGCCGTCGATGACACGGTGAAAGGGCAGCCCGTCATAGAAGCCGCGCCGGACCAGCTCCTTGATCCGCTTGACGTGGTTGGGCGCCAGATCGGGCCGCAATTCGATGACGACGCGGCCGGCCGGCAGATCCAGGTAGAGCGTGTTTTCAGGATCTCCGGCCCATGCGGTCTGGCCCGCGAGGACCAGGCTCAAGACCACCGCGAGAATCTTTAGACATTTCCGTATCATTGCCGACACCGCTATAGGGAATGGAATGGGCCGGACCATAGCGGAAGAGAAGGGTGCGGGGGAAGCGATGGCGGCGCGCCGGGTGGCGGCGCGACAAACGGACCTGCTCGACTGCGCCCTCGCTAATCCGGTCAATGCCGAGATCCTGCGACGCCTGCCGGAACTGGGCTTGGGGGAGGCGCATCTTGTCGCCGGCTGCGTGTTCCAGGCGGTGTGGAACCGGTTGAGCGGCGCTGCACCCGCTGCCGGGGTCAAGGATTACGACGTCTTCTATTTCGATGCGGACGATCTGTCCTATGAGGCGGAAGACGCCGTCATCCGCCGCGCCGCGACGCTGTTCGCCGATCTGGGCGCTCCGATCGAGCTGAAGAACCAGGCGCGGGTTCATCTCTGGTATCGGCAACGCTTCGGCGCCGCCTACCCGCAGCTGCGCAGCGTCCGGGACGGCATCGACCGCTACCTCGTCGCCTGCACCTGCATCGGCATCGATGCCGGAACCGGCGAGGTCTATGCGCCCTCAGGATTCGACGAGCTGTGGGGCGGCGTGCTGCGTCCGAACCCGCTCATTCGTCAGCCCGATCTGTTCCGCGCCAAGGCCGAATCGTATCGGTCACGCTGGCCTTGGCTGCGGATTGCCGAGGACGAGCCCGCCGCCTGCGTCCGGCTCGCGCGCTAAGGCTTTCCCTAGCCTGCTTACATATCAAGAGTCTTAGCAGCTTGAATTTGCTCGTTTACGAGCAAATTCAACGTGGCTCTAGCCACGCAAGGCTGCTTAGATCCAGTTGATTTCAGGTGCGATCGCCTGAAATCTGAAGCTTGAACTCACTCGGCCTGCGACGGCGCCAAATCGACCCCGTGATAGAATTCGGCGAGCGGAACCTCGATGTCGATTTCCGGCATCGCGACGACGGCATCGGGCCCCAGAACATGGCCGATCCAATCCCCCTCGACGCGCTCGAACATCGTGGCGCCGATCGCGTCCTGGGCCAGGATCACATAGCGTCGGACCGAAGGCGTGGCGGCATATTCGCGGTTTTTGGCGAAGAGGTCTGTGCCGGCGGTGCTCGGGCTCAAGATTTCGAAGATCACGACCGGATCATTGACGAGCGTGGCGTCGCCCGGCGGCGCCGAGCACAAGACGAAGCCGTCCGGGTAGCGAATCCGCCCGGCGACTTCGATCTTGGCATCGCTGCCGAAGAATTCGCAGCGTTGGCCGGCGAGCCTGCCGCCGATGGCGATCGCGAGGTTCCGCTGGATGCGCGCATGAGCATAGGTGCCGCCGGTCATTGCCACCGGGCGGCACCCGTCGAACTCATACTTCAGCGGCTGGCGTGCCTCCCATTCGAGGAACTCGGCCAGCGATAGGGGGCTGCGAAGAAGCGCGCTCATCGACGATAGCCTAGCATGAGGCCGCGCCGCGAGTCTCCGATCCTGCGGCCGTTGAGGTCCCGACAGGGAATAACGGCGTCAGCCCCGTGAGCGGCTGCATCGCTGCGCGCGCTTACCCCGCCTCCTGCGTCCGGCTCGCGCGCTTGCGCTCGTTCGGATCGAGCAGGCGCTTGCGCAGACGAATGCTTTTCGGCGTGACCTCGACCAGTTCTTCGTCCTCGATATAGCTGATCGCCTGCTCCAGCGACATGACGCGCGGCGTGGTCAGGCGGACGGCTTCGTCCTTCGAGGTCGTGCGGATATTGGTCAATTGCTTGGCTTTGAGCGGATTGACCTCGAGATCGTTTTCGCGCGTGTGCTCGCCGATGATCATGCCCTGATAGACCGGCGTGCCCGGCGTGATGAACATCGGCCCGCGATCTTCCAGGTTCCACAAGGCGTAAGCGACCGCCGTCCCGTCGCCGGTCGAGATCAGTACGCCGTTCCGCCGGCCCTCGATCGGTCCCTTATAGGGCGCGTAGCCGTGGAACAGCCGGCTCATCAGCCCGGTGCCGCGGGTATCGGTCATGAACTCGCCCTGATACCCGATCAGCCCGCGCGACGGCGCCAGGAATGTCAGGCGGAGCTTGCCGCCGCCCGATGGCCGCATGTCGCGCATTTCGGCCTTGCGCATGGTCATCTTCTCGACGACGACGCCGGAATACTCCTCGTCGACATCGATCTGGACTTCCTCGATCGGCTCCAGGCGCTGACCGTTCTCGGTCTTGTAGAGCACGCGCGGGCGCGAGATCGACAGCTCATAGCCTTCGCGGCGCATGGTCTCGATCAGCACGCCCAGCTGCAATTCGCCGCGCCCCGCGACTTCGAGCGCGTCCTTGTCGGCCGTCTCGCCGACCTTGATCGCGATGTTGCCCTCGGCTTCGCGGAACAGGCGTTCGGCGATCATGCGCGACGTCACCTTGGTGCCTTCGCGGCCGGCGAGCGGCGAATCATTGACCGAGAAGGTCATCGCCAGAGTCGGCGGATCGATCGGCACGGCGTGGATCGCCTCGACCACTTCCGGCGCGCAGATCGTGTCGGCCACGGTCGTGTCGGTCAGGCCGGCCACGGCGATGATGTCGCCGGCCTCGGCGCTTTCGACCGGTACCCGCTCCAGCCCGCGGAACGACAGGAGCTTGGTCAGCCTGCCCTGCTCGATGATCTTGCCGTCGCGGGCCAGCGACTTCACCGGCATGTTGAGCTTGGCCGTGCCGCTCATGATGCGGCCGGTCAGCACGCGGCCGAGATAGGGATCGGCTTCGAGCGTCGTCGCCAGCGTGGCGAAGGGCAAGTCGGGATCGCCGACCGGCGGCTTGACATGGCGCACGATCAGCTCGAAGAGCGGCGACAGATCCTCGCGCGGGCCGTCCAGCGTCTCGCTCGCCCAGCCATTGCGGCCGGAGGCGAACAGCGTCGGAAAATCGAGCTGCTCATCGGTCGCGTCGAGCACGGCGAACAGGTCGAAGACCTCGTTATGGACTTCCTGCACGCGTGCGTCCGGCCGGTCGACCTTGTTGATGACGACGATCGGCCGCAACCCCTGGCGCAGCGCCTTGCCGACCACGAATTTGGTCTGCGGCATCGGGCCTTCGGCGGCATCGACCAGGACGACGACGCCGTCGACCATGCTCAGGATGCGTTCGACCTCGCCGCCGAAATCGGCATGGCCCGGCGTGTCGACGATGTTGAGCCGCGTGTTCTTCCACACGACCGAGGTGCATTTGGCCAGGATCGTGATCCCGCGCTCGCGTTCGAGGTCGTTCGAATCCATGGCACGTTCCGCAACCTGCTGATTGAGGCGGAAGGTGCCGCTTTGCCGGAGCAGCGCGTCGACCAGCGTGGTCTTGCCGTGGTCGACGTGGGCGATAATCGCAATGTTACGGATTTCCATCGTATTCTCTATCGTTAAGCTGCGCCGACATAGTCCTTGAGCGGGGTTTCCGGCCGTCCCCCGAAATGGCTGATGATCTCCGCCGCGGAGAGGCTGGCCAGCCTGCCGCATTCGGCGAGCGGCTTGCCTTGGGTCAGCCCGTAGAGAAAACCCGCCGCATAGAGGTCTCCGGCACCCGTTGTATCGACGACATGTGACACCGGTGCGGCCGGCACCTCGATGATTTGGTCGCGCGTGACGATCACCGATCCCGCCGCCCCGCGCGTGATCGCCACCAGCTCGCACAGGCCGCGCAGGCGCTCGACCGCCGCACGAAAGTCTGGCGTCTCGAACAGCGCCGCGATCTCGCCCTCATTGCCGAACAGGACATCGATATGGTGGTCGACGAGCTGAAGAAAAGCTTGCCGATGGCGCTCGACGCAGAATGAATCCGACAGCGAGAGGCTGACTTTCCGTCCGGCGTCATGCGCAATACCTGCGGCATGGCGGAACGCCTCCTGCGCGTGCGGCGGGTCAAAGAGGTAGCCTTCGAGGTATGTCAGCTGTGCACGCGCGATGAGATCGGCATCGACATCTTTTGGCCCAAGATTCACACAGGCGCCCAGAAATGTATTCATGGTCCTCTGGCCGTCGGGGCTCACGAGAATCATGCAGCGCGCCGTAGCGGGACCATCGGTTGCGGGCGGAGTCGGGAACTCGACGCCAGCGGAGGTTATGTCGTGCCGGAACACTTTTCCCAGCAGATCGTCGCGGACCTTGCCGATATATCCGGCACGGCCGCCGAGCGACGCGATGCCGGCGATCGTATTCCCGGCCGAGCCGCCCGAGACCTCGACACCGGGGCCCATGCTCGCGTAGATCGTTTCGGCGCGCGCCTCGTCGACCAGGGTCATGCTGCCTTTCACCATCGATGCGGCTGCCAGGAAGCCGTCATCGGTATGCGCGATGACGTCGACGATGGCATTGCCGATACCGACGACGTCCAGCTGAGCTGTCGCCATGAATTCCGTCCGATCGAGTTGTTGAAGCGGCCGATTTTGCGGTGCAGTATAGGGAGTTCGAGCCGGCTGGCAACCTTGGCCGGCGCAGGGGTCCCATCCTGTGTTCGGGGCCTCATCCAGTGGTCTCTGTCGCGCCATGTTCATCGCTCTGGTCCTCGCCTTCCGCCAGCTCCTCGAGCCGGAGATGCGGCGGCCCTTCTTCCTTTCCGTCCTGTGGTCGCTGGCGGCGCTGGTCGTGCTCTGGGCGGCGCTGCAATGGACGATCTCCGCCGCGCTGCCCGGCACTCCCTGGCTGCAATGGTCGGTTGCCGGCCTGGGTTTTCTGGTCGCGCCCGTGCTTGGCTACGCGCTGCTGCCCAGCGTCATCCTGCTGTTTCTCGGCTTTTTCTCCGAAGCGATCATCGCCGCCGTGGAACGCCGCCACTATCCGGGCCTGCCGCCGGCGCCAGGCACGCCGTTGTTCACGGCACTGGCGAGCGGCTTTTTCCTGATGCTGACCGGACTCGCGGTGAACGCCGCGGCACTGGTTCTCGTCTATTGGTGGGCCGCGTGGATCCCGGGTGTGAATGTGATCGTCTTCGCTCTCGTAAATGGATATTTGGTTGGCCGCGGCTACTTCGCGACGGTGGCGTTTCGCCGATACGGCACGCGGACGGCGCGGATCTTGTGGTCCCGGCACCGGATGGAGTTTATCCTGGCCGGCGCGGCGGTTGCAGCTCTCTCGCTGGTACCGCTGCTCAATCTCGTGGCGCCGATGATCGGGCTGGCGACGAATGTCCACCTGGTCGAGCGAGTCCGCCTGGCATCCGCCGGCCGGCGCACTGCGGCGGCGCCCGGGATCCCGAACGAACCTAGTGGCCAGCGCAGCATTTTTACAGTCGATCGATAGTCGGGGGACCTATAATGTTTCGGCGCAAAAGGCCTGAGGGTGACGAACCGATGAGCGAAAACGAACCAACACCGGAGACGCTCGTAGCGCCTCTCGCCCGGCCGGTGCCGCGTCCGGGTGCCACCGCGGCGACGCCGCCGCCCAACCGGGTGCCGACCATGCCGCCGCGGCCGTCGCCGGCCGAACTCACCCGGTCGTTCGAGCGCCAGCTCGATCGCGCGGCCGAGCGGCAGCAATCCGACACGCCGACGGAGCCCGTGCGGCCGGCAATCGAGCCGCGGCCGGCCGAACCGGTCCGGTTCGGCGAATTCGGCCGGGCTGCCGAGCCGACGCGGGTGGCCGAGCCGGCCCGTACGATCGAGCCGACCCGCAACATCGTGCCGGAAGCGATCCGCCGGCCGGCCGAGCCGGTGCGCGCGATCGAACCCGCGCCGGCCTTGCGCGCCGAAGCCGAAGTCCGCCAGCTCATCGTCGGCAAGGAGATCACGCTCCGCGGCGAGATCACCCATTGCGACCGGCTGCTGATCGAAGGCAGCGTCGAGGCCAACCTGTCCGATTGCCGCGATGTCGATATTGCCGAGTCCGGCCTGTTCAAGGGCGCGGCCTCGATCGAATCGGCAGAGATTCGCGGCCGCTTCGAAGGCACGCTCACGGTGCGCCAGCGCCTGTTCATCCGGGCGACCGGCATGGTCATCGGCACCATCCGCTACGGCCAGATCGAGGTCGAGCGCGGCGGTCGGATCGCCGGGGATATCGAATCGACGGCAGAGACGGCATCCCGGCCCGAGGTGCTGCCGCAACGCTTCGGCTGATCGAGGGCCGATGAGAAGGGCCGGGTGCGGGCACCCGGCCCGAAATCTTGAAACCTGGCGTCGCAGGCATGGGATCCAGCTTGCATTGCGATGCGCAAAGCCCGCACTCTGATCGCGCGTCTTTAGGGGAAGCGCGCCATGTATGAGATCACTGCGCGCACGGTCGGCCGAGGCCGGGCGAGCGGCGGCTTCGGGGCAAAGCTCGTGTCGCACGCGACGGAGAAACCGGACGGCGGGTCGGCCGCAGGCCGGTTTGAAACCAGGTGTTCAACTCGGAGCAAGATTGCTCTGGCGTTTGCCGCGGCCATCCCGCTGATCGTTACAGCGTGCTCCGGGCCGGTTAGCGCTACCGGTCGCCCACCACCGCCGGGCGTATCAACGACGATCGTCGAGCCCTTTTCCGCCCGCCCGGCATTTGAAGCAGCTCAAATCGCCAGCCTCAAGTCCCTGTCGGCCGGCGCGCTCGTCGCCCGGCTGGGCGAGCCGGATTTTACCCGGCGCGATCCCCCCGCCGAGATCTGGCAGTACCGCGGCAATTCCTGCGTTCTTGATGTATTCCTCTATCCGCAGGACGGCGAGATGAAGGTACTCCATGCCGCGACACGCGACCGCAACCAGCTGAGGGCGCCGGAAGACGACTGCACGCCATTCGAGGCAAAAAGCGCCGCCAATACCGCTCCGTGACAGCGCCTTAGACTATTCAGCTACTCTCCCACCGGCCATTGGGTGATCCAACGCCTGCGAATTTATTCAAACGCGTGGGGCGATGGCGTGTCATTTCGGTGGCTCACGATTTACCGTCGCTGCCCTCGGTCTTCCCATCGAACCGGCAGAGGTCGCGCACGACGCAGTTGGCGCAATCCGGCTTGCGCGCCTTGCAGATATAGCGCCCGTGCAGGATCAGCCAATGGTGGCAGCCATGCCGATAGGCCGGCGGCACGATGGCGACCAGCCCATCTTCGACCTGGCGCGGCGTCTTGCCGGGGGCGAGGCCGGTGCGGTTGGCGACGCGGAAGATATGGGTATCGACGGCGATCGTCGGCTCGCCGAAGGCTGTATTCAACACGACATTGGCGGTCTTGCGGCCGACTCCCGGCAGCGCTTCCAGCGCCTCGCGGTCGCGCGGCACCTCGCCGCCATGGCGTTCCACCAGCAGCCGCGACAATTCGGCGACATTCTTGGCTTTCGAATTGAAGAGGCCGATCGTCTTGATCTGCTCGCGAATCCCGGCCTCGCCCAGCGCCGCCATCTTGGCCGGCGTGTCGGCGAGTTGAAAGAGCAGCCGCGTCGCCTTGTTGACCCCGACATCCGTCGCCTGGGCGCTGAGGACGACCGCGACCAGCAGGGTGAACGGGCTGCTGTATTCCAGCTCGGTGACCGGGGCGGGCAGGCGCTGGGCCAGGCGGGCGAAGAATTGCTCGATCTCGGCGGGGCTGAGGCGCTGCGGCGTGGACATGGCCCGTTCTAGCGGCGAGGCCGCACCGCTTCAAGCGCGCCGGCGCCGGGTTTGCGCAACTCCCTTGCCATCGCTGTGTTGCACTGCACAATCTCCGCAAAGCGAGGATCGCAATGCAGCTCCGGGACCTGTTCCAGCACTTCCTTCGGCCGCTCCGCCGCCGCTTGCGCCGGCCCGCCGGGCCGCGCGGCGGCGGCGCAGCGATGCCCGAATCGGACGCCGCCCGGCCGCATCTCGCGCTGGCGCTGCAGGGCGGCGGTGCGCTCGGCGCCTTCACCTGGGGCGTGCTCGACCGGCTGCTCGATGTGCCGGAATTCGATTTCGCCGGGGTGAGCGGCACCAGCGCCGGCGCGGTCAATGCCGTCGTCATGGCCGCCGGCTGGGTCGAAGGCGGGGCGCCGGAGGCGCGCATCGCGCTCGAACGGGTGTGGCGGCGCATCAGCGAATCGGCCGTGCTCACTCCCTTCGGCCGTCAGCCGTTTCTGCCGCGCCTCGGTCTCGGCCATTCGGTCGGCGCGGTCGCCCTCGACGTCACGACCCGGCTCGTCTCGCCCTATCAGCTCAATCCGCTGGCGCTGCACCCTTTGCGCGAGATCCTCGCCGACGAAGTGGATTTCGACGCCCTCAGGGCGCCGTCCTGCCCACCGGTGCTGGTCGCCGCGACCCGCATCGACGACGGCACGGCACGGATTTTCGACAATGCCGAAATCACTCTCGATTCGGTGATCGCGTCGACCGCCTTGCCGCTGCTGCACCATGCGGTCGAGATCGATGGGGTAGAATATTGGGATGGCGGCTATGTCGCGAATCCGCCGCTGCAGGCGCTCGCCGCCGCGGTCGATCCCGATGATCTGCTCGTCGTTCAGCTCAATCCGGTGCGCCACGAACACCGGCCGCGCAATGCGCCGGACATCATCGCGCGGCTCAATCAGATCGTGTTCAATCGGCCGTTGCTCGACGAACTCGCCGTTCTGGCGCGGACCCGGCCCGAACTGCGGCTGCACCGCGTCGCGATCGATCCCGGCGAGGCGGGCGGCGGCGCGCTCAGCCTCGACTGGTCGTCCTTGACCGGGTTGCGCGACCACGGCCGGTCCGCCGCGGCCAAATGGCTCGAATCAAACACCGGATCGGCCGGGAGATTATTCACCCGACCGTGATAAACCGTGAGTAGCATTCGCCTTGGGGTGGTGATGAAATAGCTCCGAAATCGAGTGTTTCCATCGCTGACAAGGTCGGTCGCCATGCATGTCGGCGGATTTCTCACGAGCCTGCTGGTCACGGTCTCGGGCCTGGCGACGGAAGCCCGCCCGGTCCTGGTCGAATTGTTCACCTCGCAGGGCTGCCGCTCCTGCCCGCCGGCCAACGCCTTGCTCGGCGAGCTGGCGCGCCGCCCCGGCGTGTTCGCCCTGGGCTGGCATGTCGACTACTGGGACGGGCTCGGCTGGAAGGACCGGTTTTCGAGCGCCGGCGCGACCCTGCGGCAATACGACTATGCGAGGCGGCTCGGCCTCGACAATGTTCGCACGCCGCAATTGCTGATCGACGGGGCGGCGGAAGCGATCGGCGCGGATTCGCGCGCCGTCGACGAAGCGATCCGGGCGGCGGCCGCGCGCGATGTCGACGGGCCGGCGCTCGGCGTGGCGACAGGGGCCGACGATGTCCCGTGCCTCGAAATCGGCGCCGGGCCGAACATCCCCGCGACGATCTGGCTGGTGGGATACGACCGGGCGCGAACCACCGAAGTCGGGCGCGGCGAGAATGCCGGGTGCAAACTGACCGAATATCAGGTCGTGCGCCGCGCGACGCGGCTCGGCAGCTGGGCCGGCGCGTCGGCGCGGTTTCTTCTGCCGGCCAAGGAGAGCGAGGCCGAGCTGATCATCGTCGAACCGGACGAACCGGGGCCGATGCTGGCGCTGCTGGCGCTCGACCGCTGACGCGAAGAACCGCGCTCGAAGATCATCCTTTGCAAAGCATTTGTCTGCGGGCGCGGCGGGATGCTATGCCGCGCCCATGGCGACAAATCTCCAAGGACACTTTACCGGGACCGGGCTCGGCGCGGTGCGCGGCGAAAAGCGGCTGTTCAGCGGGCTGGACTTCCGCCTGGCCCCGGGCGCGGCCCTGGTGCTGGCCGGGCCGAACGGCAGCGGCAAGTCAAGCCTGCTTCGGCTGATGGCCGGATTCGGCCGGCCGTCGGCCGGGCATTTCGCCTGGGACGGGACCGAGGTCGCGCGCGACGCCGAGGCGCATCGGGCCAGGCTGCATTATGTCGGCCATCAGGACGGGCTGAAGCCGGCGCTGACCGTCACCGAGACGCTGCGCTTCTGGGCGGCGCTCGGCGGCACGCCGCTCACCGATCCGGAAACGGCGCTGGCGCCGCTGGGTTTGGCCGCCCTCGCCGGCACGCCGTGCCGGTTCCTGTCGTCCGGCCAGCGCCGGCGCCTCGCCCTGTCGCGCCTGTCCGTCCGCCCGGCGCCGCTCTGGCTGCTCGACGAGCCGGCGGTCGGCCTCGACACGGCGGCGCTGGCGGCGCTGAGCGCGCTGATCCGGCATCACCGCAAGGGCGGCGGCTCGGTCGTGCTGTCGACGCATCAGGGCATCACGCTCGACGACGCCCAGACCCTGTCGCTGGCCGATTTCCCGTGGCGCCGGCCGGACCTGCCGGCGGCCGATCTCGACTGGTAGCGGGAAAATGCCGAGCTTTGCCGCGATCATCCGGCGCGATCTGCGCCTCGCCTTCCGCCAAGGCGGCGACGGCGCCATGGCCGTCATGTTCTTCGTCCTCGCGGCCCTGCTGTTTCCGTTCGGCATCGGTCCGGAACCCGAGATTCTCGCCCGAGTCGCGTCCGGAATCGTCTGGGTCACGGCGCTGCTGGCCGCCTTGCTGGCGCTCGACCGCATGTTCCTGACCGATTGGGAGGACGGCACGCTCGAGCTGATCCGCCTGTCGCCGCTGCGCCTCGAACTGGCGGTGCTGGCGAAGTGCCTGTCGCATTGGCTGGTGACCGGCCTGCCGGTGCTGGCCGCGACGCCGGTGGTGGCGCTGATGCTGCGGCTCGACCCGGCTTCTCTGCCGATGCTGATGGCGGGGCTGCTGATCGGCACGCCCGTGCTCAGCCTGTTCGGCTCGATCGGCGCCGCGCTGACCTTGGGTGCGCGGCGCGGCGGGGTGCTGGTTTCCCTGCTGGTGCTGCCGCTGGAGATCCCGGCGCTGATCTTCGGCGTCGGCGCGGCCGACGCGGCGCTCGATGCGTCGGCCGGCAGTTTCGACCTGCAGATTCTCGGCGCCTTGCTGGCATTTGCCTTGCCACTGTGTCCCTTAGCCGCGGCTGCCGCCCTGCGGCAGGCACTCGAATGACGGGCGCGGTTCGTATATACCGTCCGCGTGACAGGATAGAGCGACGATCATGCACCGTTTCGCCAACCCAGCCCGGTTTATGCGCGTCAGCACCATCGTGCTGCCGTGGGTCGCCATCGTTACCGCGCTGGTGATGGTGGCCGGTCTGGTGCTGGGCTTCCGCGCACCGCCGGATTACCAGCAGGGCGATACCGTCAAGATCATGTTCATCCACGTGCCGGCCGCATGGATGTCGTTGTTCTGCTATTCCTCGCTGGCCATCTCCAGCGCCATCGCGCTGATCTGGCGGCATCCGCTGGCCGAGATCGCGGCGCAGCAATCGGCGCCGCTGGGCGCGGGTTTCACGGCGGTGTGCCTGATCACCGGCTCGCTCTGGGGCGCGCCGATGTGGGGCACCTGGTGGGTCTGGGACGCGCGGCTGACCTCCGAGCTGGTGCTGTTCTTCCTCTATCTGGGATATATCGCGCTGGCGAACGCCTTCGACGATCCGAATCGCGGCGTGCGCGCGGCGTCGGTGCTGGCGCTGGTCGGCTGGATCAACGTGCCGATCATCAAATTCTCGGTCGATTGGTGGAACACGATCCATCAGCCGGCCAGCGTGATCCGGATGGACGGGCCGAAGATCGCGTCGTCGATTCTGATCCCGCTGCTCATCATGGCCATCGCCTTCACGCTGCTTTTCGTCGTGCAGCTGGTCGTGCTGATGCGGGCGGCGCTGATCGAGCGCAAGATCCGCGCGCTGCGGCAACTGGCGGCGGAATCGGCGTCGACGGAATACGGCCTCGCCGGGACCGAGGCCTCGGCATGAGCGACTTCTTCGCCATGGGCGGTTACGCCGCCTATGTCTGGCCGGCCTATGCCGTGGCGGTCATCATCCTTGGCGGGTTGACCTTGAATGCCGTGCTGCGCTATCGCGCGGCGGTGCGGGAACTGGATACGCTGCAAGCACGACGACCGGGGGGATCGCGATGACTCGCAAGCAGAAAAGACTGATTCTGGTGGTCGGCGGCATGGCGTCGCTCGGCGTCGCCGTGGCGCTCGTGCTGAGTGCCTTCAGCGACAATCTCGTGTTCTTCTACAGCCCGAGCGACATTGCGCAGAAGCAGCCCTCGCCGGGGCGGACATTGCGCGTCGGCGGGTTGGTCGAAGAGAATTCGGTGGCGAAGTTCGACGGCGGGGCGCGGATGGAATTCAAGGTCACCGACGGCGTCCATGATCTGCAGGTCAGCTACACCGGCGTGCCGCCCAGCCTGTTCCGCGAGGGCCAGGGCGTGATCGCCGAAGGGAAGCTCGACCCGGGCGGCAAATTCCAGGCGGCAAGCATCCTGGCCAAGCACGACGAGCGCTACATGCCGAAGGAAGTGGTCGATGCGCTGAAGCGGTCGGGGCAGTGGCGCGAGGATCCGGCGGCATCCGCGGAAGCGATGCCGGCGATGATGGCGCGGCCATGAATCCGTTGAGCTTGCCGATCGCCGAACTCGGGCATTTCTGCCTGACCTTGGCGCTTGCCGTCGCCGTGTTCCAGGCGGCGGTGCCGCTGGTCGGCGCGACGCGCGGCCATCGCGGGTTGATGGATGTGGCGCCGGCCGCGGCATTGCTGCAGTTCAGCCTGGTCACCCTGGCGTTCGCGGCGCTGATGCATGCCTATGTGACGTCGGACTTCTCCGTCCGGAACGTCTATGAAAACAGCCATTCGGCCAAGCCGCTGCTGTACAAGATCACCGGCGTCTGGAGCAATCACGAAGGCTCGATGCTGCTCTGGGTGTTCATCCTCAGCATCTACGGCGCGGCCGTGGCAATGTTCGGGCGCAACCTGCCGCCGCCGCTCCGGGCGCGCGTGCTGGCGGTCCAGGGCATGGTCGCCGTGGGCTTCCTCGCCTTCATTCTGCTCACTTCGAACCCGTTCCTGCGCCTGCCGCAGGCGCCGCCGGACGGGCACGGCATGAATCCGATCCTGCAGGATCCGGGTCTCGCCATTCATCCGCCGTTCCTCTATCTCGGCTATGTCGGTTTCTCGATCGCGTTCTCCTTCGCCGTCGCCGCCCTGCTCGAGGGCCGGGTCGATGCCGCCTGGGCGCGCTGGGTCCGGCCTTGGACCCTGGCCGCCTGGTGCTTCCTCACCACCGGCATCTGCCTCGGTTCCTGGTGGGCCTATTACGAACTCGGCTGGGGCGGCTGGTGGGCCTGGGACCCGGTCGAGAACGCCAGCTTCATGCCTTGGCTGTCGGGCACGGCGCTCCTGCATTCCGCCATCGTCGTCGAGAAGCGCGGGACGTTGAAGACCTGGACGATCTTCCTGGCGCTGCTGACCTTCTCTTTGTCGCTCCTGGGCACCTTCATCGTGCGTTCCGGCGTGCTCACCTCGGTGCATGCCTTCGCGGTCGACCCCAGGCGCGGCGCGTTCATTCTCGGCTTGCTGGTCGCGGTGATCGGCGGCTCGCTGCTGCTCTACGCCGTGCGCGCGCCGTCGCTGCGGCCGACCGGCAGCTTCGCGATCATCTCGCGGGAATCAGCGCTGGTCATCAACAACGTCCTGCTCGCCGTCGCCGCCCTGTGGGTCCTGCTCGGCACGCTCTACCCGCTGTTCCTCGACGCCATCGGCGGACCGAAACTGTCGATCGGCGTCCCGTATTACAACCGGACCTTCATTCCGTTCATGGTGCCGATGGTCATCCTGATGGCCGCCGGGCCGATGATGACCTGGAAGCGCGCTGATCTGCCCGGCGTGCTGGCGCGCCTTTGGGCGGCGCTTGTCGCCGCTCTCGTCGTCGCCGGCATCACCTTGTTCATCGACCAGGGCAGGGCAGCCCTGGCCCCGCTCGGCGTCGGCCTCGCCGCCTGGCTCGCCGTCGGCACGCTGACCGAGTTCACAGGCCGCATCAAGCTCGGCCGTGCCCGCCTCGGCGAGACCTGGTCGCGCGCCCGGCATTTGCCGCGCGCCGCCTTGGGCATGACCACCGCGCATCTGGGCCTTGCCGTGACCATCGCCGGCATCGCCGTGTCGACCGCCTGGAAGGAAGAAGGCATCCAGGTCATGCATCCGGGCGACACCCAGATCGTCGCCGGCGACACTTACCGCTTCGACTCCGTCGGCCCGGAAAAGGGGCCGAACTACGATTCCGAAGTGGCGGCGCTGACCGTGCTGCATGGCGACGAAGTCGTGGCCGTCGTGCACCCGTCGCGGCGTAACTATACGGTGCAGCATATGACTGTCGCCGATGTGTCGATCCGGACCACCGGCTTCAGCGATCGCTACGTCGTGCTGGGCGATCCGCAGCCGGATAATGGCTGGGTCGTCAAGATCTATTACAACCCGCTGGTGCCCTTCATTTGGTTCGGCGCGATCATCATGGTGATCGGCGGCTTCCTGTCGCTGAGCGACCGGCGCCTGCGGATCGGCGCGCCGGTGCGTCAGGCGCGGCCGGCCGGGGATGCGCATGTCGCCGCCTGAAACCCTCGCCTCCGAGGAAGCCGGCGCTGTCCAGGCCGGGCCGGCGCCGGATGCGGCGGATCACGACGGCAGGCGCCGCCTGATCTTTGCGCTGCTGCCGGCCGCGGGCTTCCTGCTGCTGGTCGCATTCTTCGCGACGACCTTGGTCAAGGAAGAGTTTTTCGGCCACAATCCGGCCGAATTGCCGTCGGCGATGATCGACAAGCCCGCACCGGAATTCGCTTTGCCGGCGCTGGTCGACGACCGGCCCGGCTTGGCCACCGCCGATTTGCGCGGCGCGCCGCACCTGGTCAATTTCTACGCGTCCTGGTGCGTGCCGTGCCGGCAGGACCATGCGATGCTGAACGGCTTTGCCCTCAGCGGCCAGATTCCGATCGAGGGCATTGCGTACAAGGACACGCCCGCTGCGTCCAAGCGCTTCCTCGGCGAATTCGGCGACCCCTATGAGCGGGTCGGCGTCGATGCCGATGGGCGGACGGCGATCGATTTCGGCCTCTATGGCGTGCCCGAGACCTATCTCGTCGATGCCGCCGGCCAGATCCGCTATCGCTGGGTCGGGCCGCTGACGCCGGAAGGGCTCGAGCACGAGATCCTGCCGCGGCTGGCCGCACTGCAGAGCAAGTGATGCGTATCCTAGGCTTACTGCTGGGCCTGCTTCTGGCCATGCCCGCCTTCGCGGTCAATCCCAGCGAAAGGCTGGCAGATCCGGCGCTCGAAGCCCGCGCCCGTACGCTTAGCCAGGAGTTGCGCTGCCTGGTGTGCCAGAGCGAGTCGATCGACGATTCCAACGCCGAACTCGCACATGACCTGCGGGTCCTGGTGCGCGAAAGACTGACCGCCGGCGACACCGACCAGCAGGTGCTGGATTATCTCCATGCGCGCTACGGCGATTACGTCTTGTTGAATCCACCGGTCGAGCGGGCGACCTTGCTGCTGTGGTTCGGTCCCGGCGTTGTGCTGGTGCTGGTGCTCGCCGGCCTCGCCGTGGTGGCGCGGCGGCGGCGGCCGGCCGTGCCGTCGCCATTGAACAAGGATGAGCGCGCTCGCCTCGACGCTCTGTTGCGGGATGGGCGCTAAATGCTGTTCGGCTTGACGCTGGCGATCCTGATCGCCGCAACGATTTTCGTGCTGCTGTGGCCGGTCTTCCGGAATGGGGTGTCGGAGCAGCCGCGCGCCGTCTATGACATGGCGATCTATCGCGATCAGCTCGACGAGATCGCGCGTGACGTCCAGCGCGGTGTGCTGAACGAGACTGAAGCCGAATCGGCGCGCCTGGAAATCGAACGGCGGTTGCTGGCCAGCCAGCCGCGCGGCGAGGTCAAGCCCGCCGGGCGGGGCCTGCCGCGCGCAGCAGTCACCGTCATCGCGGCCGTGACCGGAGTCGCCGTGCCGGCGCTGGCACTGGCGCTCTATCTTGATTTGGGCTCGCCGACCTTGCCCGACGAGCCGCTGGCCGGCCGCCAGGTGGAAAAGAAAGTCCTCGCCGAAGACGGCAGCCTGGATCTGGCCAAGACCAAGGCGATGCTCGAAGAGCGCCTGGCGCAGGCCCCGGACAATGTCCATGGCTGGTTCCTGCTGGCCCGCACCGATACGGCCTTGTCCGATTGGGCCGGTGCCAACGCCGCGTTCGACAAGGTGCTGACCTTGTCCAATCGCGCCCCGGAAATGCTCGAAGCCTACGCCGACTCGCTCATTACGCAGGCGGAGGGCGAGGTGACGCCGGAGGCCCAGTCGCTGCTCGAGGAAGCGGCCAAGGCCAATCCGGACATGTTCCGCACCCGCTATTATCTGGCTCTGGCCAAGGCGCAGCACGACGACATGGCCGGCGCGCTCGCGGATTGGCGGGCGATGGTGGCATCGGCGCCGCCGAACGCGCCGTGGGTTTCGACCGTGAACAAGGTCATCGCGCAGGCGGAGCAGGAGAGCGGTGCCGCGCCGGCCAATCCCGCGCCGGTCGCCGCGGCGCCGTCGGAAGGTCAGCCGCCGCCGGAAATGCAGGCGATGATGAAATTGCCGCCGAGCGAGCGGCTGAACGCGATTCGTGGCATGGTCGCCGGCCTGGCGGCCCGGCTCGAGCAGCAACCGGATGATTTGGAAGGCTGGAAGCGACTCGCGCGCTCCTACCGCGTGCTGGGCGAGCCGCAGAAATCGGCCGATGCCTATGGCAAGGCGGCGGCCTTGGCGCCCGACGACACCAGCCTGCTCGTCGGTCAGGCCGACGCATTGCAGGCCGTCCAGCCGGATGGCGCGCCGGTTCCGCCGGAAATGGCCGAGCTTTACCGGAAGATCCTGGCGCGCGAACCGGATCAGCAGCAGGCCCTGTGGTTCCTCGGTCTGGCGGAGAAGCAGGCCGGACACGGCGCTGCGGCGGTCGCGGATTGGCAGCGCCTGTTATCGCAACTGAAACCCGATACGGCGCAGGCCAAGGCCGTGCAGGAGCAGTTGAGCGCGGTTGGCGCCGTCAACTAAAGGCGAATCGGATCGGGTCTCTACTCGATCCGGCTTTTCGTGCGCCCGCGGTTGCGAATCGCATCCGGCAGGTCCGGCCAAGCATAGGCGATGGCGTCGACACGGCTCTGCGCCATGTCGATCCGGCGACGGGCCACGGCCTGGCCGCCAACCCGCTCATAGAAGAAACGCGATGGATTCTCCGCCAGCACCCAGATCACGGCCGAATAGAGGCCGCACCGGATCAGCCGGGCGAACAGCGCCAGCAACAATTGCCGCCCGACGCCCTGGCCCTGATGGTCGGGCGACACATAGAGCGTGAAGACCTCGCCGCTATAGGCCAGATCGGCCTCGCGCTGGGCGCCGCAGCTCCCGAAGCCCAGCATCGTGCCGTGCTCGTCGAGGGCGGCCACGGTATCCCCGGGGCGGCGGGTAATGAAGCGCGACCAGACCCCGGCGCGCTGACGTTCGGACAAGCCGATCAGTATTCGGTCCGGCAGGACACCGGCATAAGTCGCCCGCCATGTCTCGACATCCACCTGTGCTATGGCACGGACGTCGGCGACATTGGCGGCTCGGATCGACAGCATAGGCACGCTCCCTTCGGCGCTGAGAAGAGCATAGCGCCGCTCCGGGCCGCTGTCCCGCTCCGCGTCGTCGCGGCGGGGCAGGAAACACGCTGATACAAATCTCCGGCTCGGACGAAATAAGCGCGACACCCGGAGCGGCTATTTACGAGGCGGCAACGAACCAAGGAGACCCGCCTGATGTTCGCCAGGCTGCGTCAGACGACATGGCATGATTGGATGGCCCCGATCCAGGTCGTGCTCGGCCTCTTGCTGCTCGCCGTTGCGATTGCCGAAGTGCCGAGCAACGAAGCCGCCGGGCGCCCCGCCTGCGCCGGTTGCAGCATTGAAGCCAAGTGACCCCGATGTCCGCCTTTCCGCGCTGGAACGACGAGGAGCGGAGCTATCTGCGCATGGCCTGGGGGCGTGTGCCGACGCTCGAAATCGTGTCCCGACTCGGGCGGAGCGAGACGGCGATCCGCCAGGAAGCCTATAAGCTGCTCGGCACCACGCTCGACCGCCCGCCGCTGCGCCGGCATCGCGGCCACAGCCGCATCACCTTCTGGCGCGCGGAGAGCTGATCATCGTCAGTGATGGTGCGACATGTCGTCCATCATCGACTTGGCGGCGGTACCGAGCGGCTTTACCGTCACCATCGTCGTGATCGGGCCGGCGTGCTCGAAAGTCAGGGTCAGCGGGAACTGGTCGCCCGCCTTGAGCGCCTGGGTCAGCCCTTCGAGCATGATGTGATACCCGCCCGGCGCCAGGGTGACGGTGCCGCCGGCGGCAATCGGCAGCGCCGGCACCGGCGTCATGCGCATGACGCCGCCCTCCGTGGTGCTCTGATGCAGCGAGGCGCTGGCGGCGATCGGGGTGCTGACCCCGGTCACGGAATCGGCGGCGCCGGTATCGGTGATCGTCAGGTAGGCGACACCCGGCGCCGCCGTGGTGACCGTCGCGCGCGACCACGCATCGCTCACGCCGACGCCTTCGGCGGACGCCGCGGCCGGCAAAAGAAGCGCAGCAATAACAAGAAGATATCTCATCGTGATGCTCCCGGTTGCGGGCGCAGGAGGCCGACCAGATCGTATGCCTGGGCCAGCACCGGCGCCGCGATCGCGCCGGCCCGTTCGGCGCCGCGGTGGAGGATAGTGTCGATATAGCCCGGCTCGGCGGTGAGCCGTGCGCGCTCATTCTCGATCGGTACCAAGATGCCGGCTACGAGATCGGCCAGTTTTTCTTTGAACTTGGAGAATTCGGACCCGGCGAAGCGATTGACGACAGTTTCCAGGCTCTCATCGGCCAGTGCCGCATAGATGCCGAGCAGATTGGCCGCCTCGGGCCGTGCCTCAAGTTCAGCGGGATCGCCGGGCAGCGGGTGCGGATCGGTCTTGGCCCGGCGGATCTTCAGTTGAATAGTTTCCGCGTCATCTGTCATGTTGATCCGCGAGTAATCCGATTCATCGGATTTCGACATTTTCTTGGTGCCGTCGCGCAGGCTCATGACGCGTGTCGCAGGTCCCAGTATCTGCGGCTCGGGCAGGGGGAAAAGGTCGGTATTGAACTGGCGATTAAAGGCCTGGGCGATGTCGCGGGCCAGTTCCAGATGCTGCTTCTGGTCTTCGCCCACCGGCACATGCGTCGCCTGGTAGAGCAGGATGTCGGCCGCCATCAGGACCGGATAGGCATAGAGCCCGAGCCCCACGGAATCCCGGTTTTTCCCAGCCTTATCCTTGAATTGCGTCATTCTGTTGAGCCAGCCCAGCGGCGTCAGGCAGGACAGGATCCAGGCGAGTTCGGCATGGCCCGAGACGGTGGACTGGTTGAAAATGATGCATTTTTCGGGGTCGATACCCGCGGCGATATAGGCGGCGGCGACACCGGCGGTGCTGGCGCGCAGCTCTGCCGGGTCCTGCGGCACGGTGATGGCGTGCAGATCGACGATGCAGAAGATGCAGTCGAAGTCGCGCTGCAGCCGCACCCAGTTGCGCACGGCGCCTAAGTAGTTGCCGAGATGCAGGTTTCCGGTCGGCTGGATGCCCGAGAAGATGCGGTTCATGGGCGCGGGCGCTCGTCCTAGGTTGCGACATCTGTTCGGTAGCGGCCCCGGCATCCGCGGTCAAGCGGCTTGGCGGCGGCGGAGTGCCGCCCGCACGGCGCCGAGGTTGCCGACCCCCAGGCCGAGGGCCAGGGCCGAGTATGAGCCGAGCCCGATGCCGACCAGGCCGACCAGTGCGCCGACCCGGACGATCGGCCCACCCCGATGCAGCGCCCCGTCGAGCAGCCATGACGCGCCGGCCAGCACCAGCGCCATGCCGAGCGACGCCAGCAGGATGCGAGGGATCCGCCGGCGCGATTGTGCGTCGAGCCGGAAATGCCCCTTATGCGCGAGCAACCAGCCCAGCGACAGCGCATTGATCCAACCCGCCATGGTTGTGGCCACCGCATTGCCGACATGGAGGAACGGCACCGACAGGCCCAGGGTCAGCGCGATATTGGCGGCGACCGCGACCATCCCGATCAGGACCGGCGTGCGCGTGTCGTGCCGGGCATAGAATCCGGGCACCAGCACCTTGACCGCCACGAAGGCCGGCAGCCCCCAGGCATAGGCGGCGAGCGCCCCGGCCGAGCCCCGCGTCGAGGCTGCGTCGAAATGTCCATGCTGAAACAGCACGGCGAAGATCGGCTCGGCGATCACCGACAGCGCCGCCGCCGCCGGCAGGGTCAGCAGCAGCGCCAGTTCCAGCCCGCGATTCTGCGTCGCATTCGCCCCCGCTTCGTCGCCCTCCTGCAGCCGGCGCGACAGGGTCGGCAGGATCGCCGTCCCGACCGCGATGCCGATCACGGCCAGCGGCAGCTGGTTCACCCGGTCGCCATATTGCAGATAGGAGATCGACCCGACCGGCAGGTCGGAGGCGACCGCGGTCGAGACCAGGAGGTTGATCTGGGTGATGCCGGCCCCGAACACGCCGGGCGCCATCAAGCCGCCCAGCCGCCGCATCGGCGCCGTCAAGCGCGGCCAGTGCAGCCGGAGCGCCATGCCGGCCCGCGCGCACGACACCATCAGCCACAGGAACTGCGCCACCCCGCCGCCGGTGATGCACCAGCTCAGCGCCTGCGGTGCCGCACCATAGCGCCAGCTCCACAACACCGCGCCGATCTGGAACAGGTTGAGCAGCACCGGCGTCAGGGCCGCCGCGGCGAACCGGTCGAGCGCATTCAGCATGCCGCTTTGCAGCGAGGCCAGCGAGATGAAGAGGAGATAGGGAAAGGTCACGCGGGTCAACGCTACGGCCAGGTCGAATTGCGCCGGATCGCCGGTGAAGCCCGGGGCGATCACCGGCACCAGGTAATTCATCGCCGCTTCGCCCACCAGCACCGTCGCCAACAGCCCGGCCAGCAGCAGGGACAGCGCATCCTCGGCATAGCGCCGCGCCCCGTCCGGCCCGCCGGCCGCCAGCTCCCGCGAGAAGACCGGCACGAAGGCGGCGGAGAACGCCCCTTCGGCAAAGAGCGTGCGGAACATATTGGGCAGCCGCGCCGCCACCATATAGGCATCCGACACCGCCCCGGTGCCCAGCGCCGCCGCGATCAGCTGATCGCGCACGAAGCCCAGCACGCGGCTGACCATGGTATAGCCGCCGATGGTGGTGGCGGCGCGGAGGAGGCTCATCGGGTGCGGGGCCGGGGATGGGGGCGGGGGTGGAGATATAGCGCGCGGGAGGGGGCGAGGGAAATGGCGGCGGTGGCGGGGCGTAGCGCAATGCCGCAGCAAGCCTCATTTTCGCTTGGCGTCCGCGTTCCCCCCGCTCCGCCCCGTTGGGAGCGCATCCTGGTCCGGGACCTGTCAAGCACCCCACATTTATGCTATCAGGAGATTATGGACCGCGATGCCATCCTTGCCCGGTTGCGTGAATACGAAGCTCATCTCCGCGCCCGCGGCGTGGCGCATGCCGGCCTGTTCGGCTCGCGGGCGCGCCCGATCGGCTGCAGGATCGTCGGCAGCCGCTCTTCCTCGATGGAGGGATTGTCCAGCGTATCGGTGATGAAAAGGCGCACCTCCGGCGTCCGCATCGCATGCATGAGGGTGTGCATCTCGGCCAGGAGGCGAAGCTGGGCCACGGCGAAGCGGCCGAATTGCAGTTCGAAGCCGATCAGGCGGCGCGCGGCGGCCTCGATGGCGGCGGGGACGGCACCGGCGCCCTGGTCGGCTTCGATCGTCGTCGCGATCTGGCGCAGGACGCCGAGCAGGAAGGTGCCGGTGCCGACCGCCGGATCGGCGACGGTCACATCAGGCGGTGCGAAACCCGATGGGCGATCGAACAGGGCGGGATCTCTCAACGCCTCGTCGACGAGGCGGACCATCGCGCCGACGACCTCGGGCGGCGTGTAGTACGAGCCGGTTCGCTTGCGCAGGGCGTTGTCATAGACTTCGAGAAAGTCTTCGTAGAAATAGAGCCAGGCGTCGGCGTCACCGCCGCTGAGCACCTCCCATTCGACCACATTGAGCACCCGCGTCAGCGTGCCGAGCGATGTTTTCAAGGCATCCTGATTGGCGGTGTCATCGGTCAAGAGCCGGAGCGCGGTGCCGATTAGCGAATTCGTCCTGCGCAGTTCTTGCGCCGCATGATCGATGCCGTCGGTCAGCGAAATGTTCTGCGCTCTGGCGACCAGCAAGCCGAAAGTGACGGCTTGGGCATAACCGTCGGCGAACTCTTCGTCGGTCGCTTGCGGGAAGAGCAGCGACCGCCAATCCTTCGCCAACTCGATCAAAGCGCTGCTGCCTTGGCCCAGCAACTCGATGACTTCCTCGCGCAGCAGCCGGCACAGCCGCGCCGCGATCTCGGCCAGTTGCTTCGGCGTGCGCGGCGGCTCCGGCGACCAGCGCAGGACGTCGCCGATGAGCGAGAGGAGGCGCGGCGGCGCCGATAGAGACCGGCCCGAGGTCTCGACATCGCCCTCCAGATGCACGATGGCGCCTTGAAGCTCGCCATCCCGCCACAGGCTGAAAGCATTGCCATCCGTGTAGAGCAGATTCGGGAGGGATTTCAGCTTTCGCCATTGCTCCCGGTCATGCGGATCGGCAAAGCGGCGCGGATCTGCGCCCTTTCCAGGCGCCTTGACCTCGACGAACCCGACAAGCGCATTGTGGACGACCACCGCATAGTCGGGTCGCGTTGCCAGATCGGTGAGCGTACTCTCGCCGACCATCTTGACCGCGCCCGCCGGAATCCCGGAAACCGCCGCCAGATCGCAGACAAGGGTTTCGAGAGGAGCGCGGAGCTGATCTTCAGCGGCGCCGCTGACCGCCGGATTGGATAGTTTCGCCTTGGTTGCGGCTCCGAAAACCGATAGAGCCTCGCCGAAAAGGTCTTTCCCTGCCAAATCGCTTCGCTCCCGATCCTCGATACGCACGCGAGCCTTTGATCAACAGCGAATTGAATCGGTCGGCGTTCGAAATGCAAGCGCCAATGGCAGCTTAGCGGAATTCCGAGGATGTGGTACTCGAACTCGGGTCACCCCTCGAACCCGCCCCGCTCGGCAAACGCCGCAACGTCGCGCGCGCCATGCAGCACGCGGACGATAATCACGGCATCGGGCATCGGCCGGTAATAGACCGCGTAAGGGTCGTGGAAGATGACGCGAAGCCCCGGGCCGAGCCGCTCGCGCGCGGGCGCCGCGAGCGGGAAATGTCGCGCCGGCTCGATAGCGGCCTCGATCGATGCGACGAAACGCGTCGCCACATCCGCCGATGCCTCGCCTGCCAGATGTGCCCAGATTTCGGCTAAATCGGCTTCCGCCGCTTCGGTCAGGCGGAGGGTCAGCGGTCTGCCAATAGCTTCCTCCCTCGTTCGATGATGCGTCCGGCATCGAAATCGCGGACCCGCCCCTCGGCGAGATCGGTCAGGCCCCGGTCGATCTCGGCCTTGAGCGCGGCCAGCTTCTCCATATTCAGCGCGCGCTTCAGCTTCCAATCGCGGAGCGCTTCCCGCACCACCTCGCTGCTCGATGCGTAATCGCCGCCCGCGACCGCGCCTTTGACGATCGCCGCCATCTCGGACGGCAGGGTGATCGTCAGTCGTTCGATGTCAGGCATTCGCGGCCTCCAGTACACTCCGTCGTCACATAATATCATACTTATGAGGGCGGTTTCCAAATCGCGCGAGCGGTCGCCGCCTCTCCTGCCGACCATCGTCGAGACGGCAAGTTTCTCGCGGCGGACCGACATATTGCTGGACAAGGACGGCATGGCCCCGTTGATGGCGGTCCTCGCGGATGATCCGCTAGGCGGCGATTTGATTCCCGACACCGGCGGCATCCGTAAACTGAGGTTCGGCCGGCCGGGTTCGGGAAGGCTCGATATGCGGGCACTGCAGGATTGGGGACAGGGGCGGCGCATGCCGGATCGGGCGGCGCTCGTGCTGTTCCGGATCATCCGAGCGGCACCCGCGGTCGCGGCCAAAGCGGCGGCGGATCAAGTTGCCGCCCAATCCAGCACGACCAACCCCGGCACACGCCGAAACCCCCCGGCCATTGGCCATGACCAGCGCGGCGCTGGCGCGTCGGGCTTGCCCGGCGAACAGCCCATCGTGTGGCCCGATCGGCCTCGCCTGGCGCTTGAGATGCGCGCCGAGCTCAACCGCCGCCCGCGCATCGGCTTCCGCGAAGGGCAGGAGCCGCAGCCCGCCGGCGGCGATGAACGGCGCGATCCGGTCCTCATTCGTCCGGCGCCGGCCGCCATGCGCCGGGCCGGTTCGGCCGGGCGAGCGCCTTCCACTGAAGTTTTCACGCCTTCGCCCGCCGATCCGTCTCGAATTTTCACGCCGATCTCGCGTTATATTGCGCGGCGGGCGCAATCATGCCGGGAAGGACGGCGGTGGTGCGCCCGAGCATCGGGAGAGATCCCGGACCAGGGAGGTTGCGATGGCCGATTTCGTCGATATTGCCCTGCCGGCCGGCGCGCAGGCGGCGGCCGAGACCTTGGGGCTGAAGGTTGAGCGCAGCGTGACCAGCGGCGCGCGGGTGCGGCGGATTGCGCGCGACGAGGCCGAACTCGCGATCGAATACTTGCGCGACTGGGGTTTTGCCGCGCGTATTCTTGAGCGTGACCCGGAAGACGAGCCCGGTACTGCCCGGGCGGCGTGACGACGGCGGAAGGAGTGGAGCGCCATGAGCAAGAAACACGATCGGGCCTGGTTCGTCTGCCCGCAATGGGCCGGCCTGGTCGCCGGCCATTATGCCAGCGATGCCGAGGCCGGGCGGGCGCTGAAGACCGACCCGAAAATCATGGCCCGGCTGAGATCGGGCACGCCGGTCGCGAAATCGACGCTCCGGCGGGCGCTCCGCGCGCTCGCCGGCCGGCATGCGATCGGGTCGCCGCTCGCGGGATTGGTGGTCGATAAGCGGGCGCGCTGATCGGGGCAGGCGCCGCCGCGCCGCGGTGCCGGCCGATGATACCGGCCGGCACCGCCGGCCGCGCCCTGGGGGCGGGTGTCGGCGCTGTTCGCCGTCGAACAAGGCGGCGGCGCCGCAGGGAACTCAACCGATATCGAGCATGGCGGTCGCCGGGCCGGTCTTCTCCCAGCCCTGCGCGAGCAGCCGGCCGGAGCGCGGATTGGCCATCACCGCCACTCTTGTATCGGGCTGGAGGATCGGCGGCCGCAGCCAGCGAAGGCCAGCCGCAGCAGATGGCTGGGCGGCAGGGCATCCGAACGGCCGACCAGAAGCCGCGCCGCGAGCCAGCCCGCCGCCTTGCCCCAGCTCGGCAGCGGCAGCGGCGGCTGGTTGATCGCCGCGGCGAAGCGCCCCGCCGGGATGCAATGCCGCGTCGCTCGCGCGGGTCGTGCTCCTCGAACCCGGCGCTGCTCTGGCCGATGTGCCGCGCAGTTCCGCGGATTGTTTCCGTTCATTCCGATCCGGTTCGGCGCGCCGGGCGTCCTGGTGCTGGTGTATTCGTCCTTCGGCGCCGGCGATCGCGGTCGCCGGGTTCAGATATCGAGCCGATAGACCCGCCGCGCGGTGCCGCCGAACAGCGCCGTCTTCTCCGCCGCCGAATAGCTGCGCGCCAGCACCTTGAAGGCGTTCCACAATGTCCGGTAGGAGCAACTGCCGAGATCGACCGGGAAGTTGCTCTCGAACATGCAGCGATCGACGCCGAACGCCGCGATGCAGGTCTCGATATAAGGCTGCCATTCGGCCGCCAACTGCGTCGACGGCGCCGGCTCCGCCGCCAGGAAGGACGGGAAATTGCAGAAGGGCATGGCGAGGCCGCCCAGCTTCACCGTCACATTCGGCAAGGCCGCCAGCCGCTTGATGTTGTCGCGCCAGATCGGGAACCGCGCCTCGCGCGTGCCCTGATAGGCGGCGAGGCCCAAGGGCGTGCCGACATGATCGAGGATGACCGGCGTGTCGGGGAAGGCCCCGGCCAGGTCGATGAGTTCGGGCAGTTGCGGTTCGAGCAGCCAGGTGTCGAAGGACAGGCCGAATTTCGCCAATTGCCGATAGCCGTCGCGGAAGGCGGCCGATGCGTAGAGGCCGGAGCCGACCCGTGCGAGCGGACCCAGCACCGCCGGGTCCGCATCATGGGCGGCGCTGTGCCGGATGCCGCGGAAGCGGCCGCCGCCGGCGCGCAGATGCGCCTCGATCACGTCGCCGACGACGGCGCCCAGGGTCAGATCGACATGGCCGACGATCCCGGCGCAGGCGCGGATGTCGCCATAGACCCCGCTCGCGCACATGGCCGCGATACCGTTCACGAATTCGGTCTCGCCCACGGGCTTGAACGCCTCGGGGCCGGCCGCGCGATACATCGCCCCGCACTGGACGAAGACGCTGGCACGAATATCGTGACCGCTGCGGAAGTCGGCGAGCAACTCGTCGAGAAGATACCGCGGCGTGCGCTGGACGACTTCGGTGAAGCCGTGCAGCGGGGTCGGAGCCTTGGCGAAATAGCCGGCCGGGCGATCCCACAGGTGGTGATGCGGATCGATGATCGGCAGCTCCGGCTCCAGGACGGCTTCGGCGGGCGGCGCGGCACTCGGCATGGCGGAACCTCCAAGGCGTGATTTTGGGGCGGTCCTCTGCCACCGTGCATAGCGGGAAGCCGCGCCGCAGGCAAGGCCGGGCGGCGGCGCGGTGCGGCGGTCCCGGCCGAGAACGCTACCGTCCGGACGCTTCCAGAGGATAGCGCATCGCGACATCGCAGCGCTCATACCGGGCCCCGAAGGCGCGCATGATCCCGGCATCGTGCACGAAGCCCAGCTTCTCGTAGAGATGAATCGCCGCGGCGGATTTCCTGTTGCTGAGCAGGTAGAGCAGTTCCGCACCGAGTTCCTGCGCGCGGGCAATCGCGGCTTTCAGCAGGAATTCGCCGGCCTTGCCGCCGCGCGCCTGTGCCAGCACACCCATCTTGGTCAGTTCGAACTGGCGATCCTTGGATTTCCGCAGCGCGCAAGTGCCGACGATGCCGATATCCTGCACTTCCACGAACAGGATCGCCCCGCCGGGATCGATGATCTGTGCGCGCGGATTGTCGAGCACGTCGAGATCGGCCTGCTCGACACGGTACATCGCCGCAATCCATTCCATATTGATGGCGCGGAAAGTGGCGGCGAGGTCATCCGAGAATGCGCGGAGCGACAGGCCGGCGCCGGCAAAGGAGTGCGCGCGCTCGTTGAGCGGCCGCTCCGCCAGCCGGCGCTCGATCACGGCGATCTGGTCGGGCAGCGCGCCCGACAGGCCCTGGCTCAACTCCCGTACAGCCGCCTCGACCTGCGGCCAGACCAGGAGCTTCGACCGCACCAGCGCCGCGACACCGGCCTCGGTCAGCGCGATGGTCTTGTGCCGTCGGTCGCGGTGAACGCGGCTGACCTCGATCAGCCCCATTTCGACGAGGCGCGAGACCGCCCGGGTCACGGTAGGCTGGCTCAGTTCCAGCGCTAAGCAGGCTTTCTCTAGCCTGCTTACATATCAGGAGTCTTAGCAGCTTGAATTTGCTCGTTTACGAGCAAATTCAACGTGGCTTTAGCCACGCAAGGCTGCTTAGC
>Ga0181519_10000325_pt1 | contig 44928 bp, 39 predicted proteins | sample PEATcosm2014_Bin_26_FD_121102 | JGI IMG/M metagenome (GOLD analysis project Ga0181519, IMG submission 121102) | Peatland microbial communities from MTU Mesocosm Facility, Houghton, MI, USA - PEATcosm2014_Bin02_10_metaG | ecosystem: Environmental > Terrestrial > Soil > Wetlands > Peat | place...
AAACGCAAGCCGGCCAGCGTCGGCGAAATCCTGGTCGAGGAGTTCATGGCGCCGATGGGCCTGACGCAAGGTGCTTTGGCCGAGGCGATGGGCGTGCAGCGCAAGCACGTCAACGAACTCTGCAACAACCGGCGCAACGTGACCGCCGCGACTGCGCTCATCCTCGCCCGCGTGTTCGGCAACAGCCCGGATTTCTGGCTCAATGTGCAGCGGCGCAACGATCTTTGGGACGCCATGCATTCGCCGCGCGACCGCGAGCGGATCGACCGCGCCCGGCCGCTGACCAACGCCGCATGACATGCGCGCCGTCTCGCCAAAGGCCGCCGATCGCCTGTCTTCGCCGCCGGTAGCGCGCAGCGGGTTCTGGCGTAGAAATCGGCCGTTCCGCTTGGCCGGGCTTCGGGCGACTCTGTCGGGATGTCCCGACCGCGCGCCCATATCCCCGAAGACCGCCGCGACCACCCCGGATTCGGCGTGCTGCCGGACGATCTTTATATCAAGATCGAGCCTTGGCCGCGCCTCGGTCGTCCGCCGAAGCGCGATCCTGAGACTTGGCGGGTTACCGATGATTGGCCGGCGCGCGTGCCGGTCACGGATGCCGAGATCGACCTCTTCGAGGCTTGGTTCGGTGATCTGTTCGACGAATTGTTCGGCCCCTGCCGATGATCTGAGAGGAGCTTTGCCATGACCGTGCCCTTGCGCGCCGCCCTCTATCTGCGCGTCTCGACGCCACGTCAGGCCGAGCATGACATCTCCATTCCCGACCAGCGCCGGCAGGGTGAAGCCTATTGCGCCGCACGCGGCTACCAACTCATCGAAACCTATGTGGAGCCCGGCTCGACGGCCACGAACGGCCGCCGGCCCGAGTTCCAACGAATGATCGAGGCGGGATTGGCGACGCCCGCGCCGTTCGATGTCCTGCTCGTCCATTCGTTCAGCCGCTTCTTTCGCGACCACTTCGAGCTTGAATTCTACGTCCGCAAGCTCGCGAAGAACGGCATCAAGCTGGTCTCGATCACCCAGGATATCGGCGACGATCCGATGCATGTGATGATGCGCCAGATGATGGCGCTGTTCGACGAGTACCAGTCCAAGGAAAACGGCAAGCACACGCTCCGGGCCATGAAGGAGAATGCCCGGCAAGGCTTCTGGAACGGCTCCCGGCCACCGATCGGCTATCGCGTGGTGGCCGCCGAGCAACGCGGGGCGAAGATCAAGAAGAAGCTGGAGATCGACCCGCTGCACGCCGACACGGTGCGGCTGATCTACCGCCTTGCCCTCCAGGGCGACGGCACATCCGGCCCGATGGGCGTGAAGGCGATCACGACCTACCTCAATGCCCGGCGCATCTTCACCCGCGACGGCGGGCGTTGGGGCATCGGGCAAATGCACGATGTCCTGACCCGGACCACCTATGTCGGCCGCCACGAATTCAACAGGCGCAGCGAGGCGGGAGATATAAAGCCGGCCAGTGAACGCGTCGCGGTCGAGGTGCCGCCGCTGATCGATCAGGCCACCTTCGACGCCGTGCAGGCGCATCTGCGCGCCCGCAACCCGAGGGTCACGCCCGCCCGAATCGTCAGCGGCCCCACCCTCCTTACCGGCATCTGCTTCTGCGCCGATTGCGGCGGTGCCATGACACTCAGGACCGGCAAGAGCGGACGGTATCGCTACTACACCTGCTCGACCAAGGCCCGGCAGGGCGAGACCGGCTGCAAGGGCCGCTCGGTTCCGATGGAGAAGCTGGACAATCTCGTTGCCGGCCATATCGAAGAAAGATTGCTTCAGCCGGAACGGCTTGAGGAAGTGCTGGCTTCCGTCCTCGATCGCCGCCAGGAGCGAACCGAGCGCCGCCGGGACCATATCGCCGAATTGAACAAGCGTGCCGCCGAGGCCGATTTGCGGCTGAGGCGGCTCTATGACGCGATCGAAAGCGGCATCGCCGATCTGGGCGACCCGGCGCTGAAGGAGCGCATCACCGGCCTCAAGGCGACCCGCGACCAGGCGCGGGCCGATGCCGAACGGGCTGTCGCCCTCCTCGAAAGCGCCGGACAGCAAGCCGTCACGCCGGCCATGGTGAGGATGTTCGCCAAGACCGCCCGCGAACGAATGCGGATCGATGGCGGCGGCTATCGTCGCGACCATCTGCGCGCGCTTGCGCAACGCGTCGAGGTCGCGGATGGCGAGGTCCGTATCATGGGATCGAAGGGCGATTTGCTCAGAACGCTCGCCGCCGCCGCAGGCGGAAAATCGCCCACGGTCGGAGTTCGCAGTTCTGTTCTGAAATGGCGTCCCCAAGGGGAGTCGAACCCCTGTTCCCGCCGTGAGAGGGCGGTGTCCTGGGCCTCTAGACGATGGGGACCCGAAGGAGCGAGGTGATAACCCGAGCGGGCGCGGCTGAGCAAGCGTTTCCTCGCGGCCGGGCCGTCACTCGCGGAAATTCACATATTGCAGCGGCTGCTCGATCTTCAGCCCCTTGATGTGCTGGATCGCCTCCTGCAGGTCGTCGCGCTTCTTGCCGGTGACGCGCAGCTCGTCGCCCTGGATCGCGACCTGGACCTTGAGCTTGGACTCCTTCAATTCCTTGACCAGCGTCTTGGCCAGATCCTTGTCGACGCCCTGCTTCACGACGATGATCTGCCGGATCGTGTCGCCGGAGGCCTTCTCCGGCTCCTTGAAATCGAGGGCGCCGGGGTCGATCTTGCGGCGCGTGAAATGAGTCCGGATCAGCTCGTGCAGCTGCTTCAGCTTGAGCTGGTCGTCGGCATGGACGGTCAGCGTCTCGTCCTTGCGCTCGATCTGGCAGTGGCTGCCCTTGAAATCGAAGCGGGTCTCAATCTCGCGCGCGATATTGGCGAGCGCATTGTCGACCTCGGCGAGATCGGTCTTGGAAACGATGTCGAAGCTCGGCATGGGTCAGCCTTTGGCGGCACTCTGTTCGCTGGCAGCCTATACTGAAAGCAACCGCCGGGGCGAGCCCCGGCGTGCCTCTACGCATTGCCTCGGGCGGCTAACCGGCGCGGCGGAGCTTGCCTTCGCCGCCGCCCGGCAGGCCGCCGGACTGGTTTGCGGCCGGCCGGCGCTCGCCGCTCCACCGCGTCGCAGTGAAACCGGGCTTGCCCTTGTTGCCTTCCGCCCAGGGGCGGAAGCGGCTGCCGCTCGGCCGCGGGCGGTGATGCGCCTGCAGCGAGACGGTCGGCTCAAGGCCGGGGATGATCATTTCCACCAGCTTGCTGCCGGTGAAACGCTCGATCCGTTCGAGCTGGATCCGGTCGGCCGGGGCGGCGAAGGAGATCGCAATCCCCGAAGCGCCGTTCCGGCCGGTGCGGCCGATGCGGTGGACATAATCCTCGGCCTGGCGCGGCAGGTCGAAATTGATGACATGGGTCAAATCGGGCACGTCGATGCCGCGCGCTGCCACATCGGTTGCAACCAGCACGCGGACCCTGCCCTCGCGCAGCTGGCGGACGGTTGCATTGCGCGCACCCTGCGTCATGTCGCCATGCAGTGCCGCGGCCGGCCGGCCGGCCGCCCGGAGTTCTTCGGCCAGCTGGTCGGCGTCGCGCTTGGTGGCGGCGAAGACGATGGCCTTGCCCAGTTCCGGGCTGGCCGCCAGATGCGCCAGCAGCTTGCGCTTGTGCTTCATGTCGTCTGATACGATCAGGCGCTGCTCGATGCTGGCGACCGTCATGGTCGCCTCGATCGCGACCCGTTCGGGATTTTTCAGCAGCTTCGAGGCGAGCGCGGTCAGGCGCCGATCGAAAGTCGCGGTGAATAGCACGGTCTGGCGCGTCGCCGGGGTGAGGGCGGCGATCGTCTCGACCGCTTCGATGAAGCCCATATCGAGCATGCGATCGGCCTCGTCGAGCACGAGGAGTTCGAGATCGGCCAGATTCACGGCCTTCCGATCGAGCAGGTCGATCAGCCGGCCGGGGGTCGCGACCATGACATCGATCGGCCGCGACAGCTCGCGCAGCTGGACGCGGTAGGGCATGCCGCCCAGCACCGAAACGGTGTGAAGGCGGAGGAATTTGCCGAGCTTGCGCGTCGCTTCCAGGATCTGCTGGGCGAGTTCTCGGGTCGGCGCCAAGACCAGGACTCGCGGCCCATGCGGGCGTGGCAGCTTTGGCTCGGCCAGGCGGTTGAGCGCGGGCAACATGAAGGCGGCCGTCTTGCCCGTGCCGGTCTGGGCACTGCCGATCAGATCACGGCCGGCCAGCGCCAGCGGGATCGCGGCAGCTTGGATGGGGGTGGGATCGGCAAAGCCGGCGGCGTCGAGAGCCTTGAGGATATTCGGATGCAGGTCGAAGTCGGAAAAGGCCAAAAGAATGGTTTCCTGAATTTGAGAGACGATGGAAAGCGCCGCGGCCGGATTCAGGGCGCCCCCCGATTCAGGGCGAGCCTCAGAGTCCCGGTCGAGCACCAGGTCAACGCACGTGACGGGACGATCCCGCTTTCGGGCGGTGCTGTGGTGCTTCGGAACACTCTGTCGGATCCCGACGGGATCGCGTTCCATGAGACGGGCCGCCAGCTATGGGCGTAATGCCTCCAACCACCGCGGCGCGGAATATGACGATCGTTCCGGGAAAGTACCAGAACTTGTCGAGCATTGCTGGCCCGCGTGGGCCTCAGATCGCGATCCCGCTCCGGTTGCGGCATGGTGTGCGCGATGGCAGGGGAGCGTGGATTGACAACATGATCAGGATCTGGATCGCCGTGGCCGGGCTCGGCGGCCTCGCTTCGGTGGCGCTGGGCGCGGCGACAGCGCATCTGGGGCTGGATGCCGGGTTGCTCGACATTGCCGCCCGATACCTGATGTACCACAGCCTCGCGCTGCTCGTGGTTGCGCTGCTGGCGCGGGACGGATCCGGCATCGCGCTCCGTGTGGCTGGTTGGTGCTTTGTCGTGGGCATGATCGCCTTCGCGGGCGGGCTTGCAGCCAAGGCGGCGACGGGTTGGCCCCTTGCTGCCGCCTCGACCCCGATCGGCGGCACGTTGTTCATGCTCGGCTGGTTGGCGCTCGCCTGGCACGGCGCCGTGCGGCACCGCTGATCAGCGCCGCGCCAAGCGGGAAAGGTGCTCGCCACAGGAAGGTGCTGTAGAACCAAAAGTTCTTGCCAACGGGAATTCGGCGTTGCGACTGCATTCAGCCGCAGGCCGGACGACGGCGCAAAGACCTCAGGATGCGAGCGCGGTGACTCCGTTGTTTGACGGTGCGGCCCGGTTCCCGTAGATCTGTCCCAGGACCGTGAGGATCGAAGCCGCTTCGGTCCCGGCCAGCCGATAATAGATCGTCTGGCGATCTCGTCGCGTCCGGACCAGCCCGTCGCGTCGCAGCTTCGCCAGATGCTGCGAGAGCGCCGACTGGCTGAGGCCGATCCGCGCGCCAAGCTGGCCGACCGACATCTCGCCTTCGGCGAGGCTGGAGAGTACGGCCAGCCGGCGTTCGTTGCCCATCAGCTTCAACAGCCGGCTGGCCCGGTTTAAGGCGGGGGTAATGTTGTTCAGCGTGGTCATGCCATTGAGGGTAGACCGCGACGAGTTAACGTCAACCCCTCCGGCGAAAATCCCTTGGAAAAAATCCTTCGGTTGCACACGTTGCTGTTGCGTGAAACTGGGCATACGCGTCAGGCGTGACGCGAAAGCGGACCCGGTCGCCGGGCCCGCCGCGAAGGCCTCAGACGGCGGCGCGGGTCTGCGCCGGCAGCGCCGACTCGATCCATTCCACAAGCTTACCCTTCGGCACCGCGCCCAGCTTCTGCGCGACGACCTGGCCGTTGTTGAACAGCATGAGGGTCGGGATCGCCTTGACGCCGTATTTCGACGGCGTGTTCGGGCTCTCGTCGATATTGAGCTTGGCGATGGTCAGGCGTCCCGCCATGGTCGCGCCGATTTCCTCAAGCGCCGGCGCGATCATCTTGCAGGGCGAGCACCATTCCGCCCAGAAATCCACCAGCACCGGCCCTGCCGCCGCCAGCACATCGGCCTCGAAGGAGGCATCGGTAACCTGCTTGGTCGTGCCCATCGTTCTTACTCCTCACGAGCGTTCAGCTCGATCAAGACGCGCGCGAGCCCCAGGGCTCGCTCAAAGGAAATTCGCCCACCGGGCAGATCGGCCTATGCCGAGGCAAGATTAGGGGAGCGTGCGAAGCGACGTCAAGGCTGCCTCCCGACATCCTGCGCATGGGCGGCCTGCGGACACCATCCCTTGTCCGATATCGCGTTCTCGAGAGGACCGGTTCGCCGATCGCGGCAATTCTTGAGAGAGTATGACTCGACGAAATCTCAATTTTATCCTTGGTGGCGTCGCGGTCGTCCCGCTATAAGCAGCCGGGTACCACGGTCGGACGGCATTGGCCATGCTTGGACAAGCGGCGCACTCGGAAGCTGTCGCCGAAGCGCTGTCCCTCGCTGCGGCGCCGGACCACGTGGCTGAGGTCGAAGCGACGATCGCACAGTACCGGAGCGGCTTGCCTGAAGGCGCATCCGCGCGGTTTCCGGCGCTCGACGGCGACGTGCTGGAGTGCCGAGGCGCCGGCACCGTCGTGGTCGTTCGTCGTCCGGCGCCGATGCCGCACCGGCCCGACATCAGCGTTGTGATTCCGTGTTTTCGAGCCGCGGCGACGCTGGCGCGGGCCGTACGCTCGATCGTCGCGCAAGCCGACCCCGGCACGGAAATCATTCTGGTCGACGACGCCTCGCCCGACGACACCCTGGCCACGGCGCTGGCGCTGGCCACCCGGCTGCCGGATGTGGTCTCCGTGCTGGCGCGGCGCGACAATGGCGGTCCGGGCGCGGCACGCAATGACGGCATCCGCCTGGCGCGCGGGCGCTTCCTCTGTTTTCTCGATGCCGATGACGAATTCGCGCCGGGCTTTCTGCGCGCGGGGCTCGACCAGCTGCACCGCGCGCCGGCGCTGGCCGCGGTGCAGACCGGTATCGACCTGGCCGGCGGCCTCGACTTTATCGATCCGGCACGCTACGCGCGGCTGGTGAATTCACTCGTGACGAATCTGCTGGTGCGCCGCGAGGTTCTGGAGCTGCTCGGTGGCTTTCCGGAAGCGCCGGTGTTCCGCGGCGCGCGGGGCGGCGAGGATGTCGCGGTCACGCGCCTGCTGGTGAAATATTTCCGGCGCGGCTGGGACGCGCGGCCCTTGCTGATCCACCACCTGCGCCCTGGTTCGCACCTGCATCGTTTCCTCGCCGACAGCCGCGTCGATGGCGACGATGTCGTGCTTGCGCGGCGCACCCCCGAAGAAGAATCCGGGGCCTTGCAACTCGCCCAACTATTGCACGAACAAGCATTTCAACGGCGCGCCGCCGTCGCCCGCTGGAGATGATTCACTCACTCAGCCGAATCGGTCCGGCGGGATCTGCGTCAATCGGTGGCGAGGCCGGTCGCCTTCTTGTCGAGTGCGGCCAGCAGGCCCGTATAGCCTTCGCGCTCGAGCACCGCGCCGAATTCGGAGCGGCGTGTCGCCAATTCGCTGATCGTTCCCGTGAGGTAGACGTCAACAACCTGCGGGGTGCCGGATTCGTTGTTGCGCACCAGGTAGTTGATGGTGACGGGCGGGTCCTTGGGCCGGGTCAGGCGGGTCATGACGATGGTGCCGTTGGCGGCCGGGCGGTCGCCGTCGATCACGAAATCCTCGCCGGACCAACCGTCGAATCGGCGGGCATAAGTCGCGGTGATGAAGCGGCGGAAGGCTTCGGTGACCTGATCGCGCTGCATCTCGGTCCAGCCGGTCCAGGCCAGGCCGACGATGAGCTGGGTCATGAGCCGGACGTTGAAGGTCCGTTCGATGCTCGGGCTCAGCAGATCGTAGCGCCCCTGATATCCCAGCTTCTCAGCATTCTTCATGACGTTGAGCAGCGTGTGGTCGAACGTGTCGACAACGGGGACGGGGGCCACGGCCGCCTGCGAGGTGGGGCCAGTGCTGCAGATCAGAACGGCAGCGAGCGCGAGCGCACGAGCAGTTCGGCCTGTCCCTGAACGAAATTTCGCCATGCGGAAGACTTCCAGATGATCGAGCGCGGAGCGGGGGCAGCCGGCCCTATCCCGGCCGCCCCGCTCCGCGCTCTTGATAGAGACGTCAGGCGCGCGCAGGCAACGGCAATTCCGCCCGTCCCAACGCCGCCAAGGCCGTTGCGGCAATGTGTCGGGCGTTCAGCCCGGCGTGATCATACTGCAGCTGCGGCGAATCATGGTCGATGAAGACGTCCGGCAGGGTCATGGGCCGGATCTTGAGCCCGGTGTCGAGCAGGCCGGCGCTGGCCAGCGCATGCAGGACATGGCTGCCGAAGCCACCGATCGAGCCTTCCTCGACGGTGATCAGCACGGCGTGATGCCGCGCCAGCCGCGTCAGCAGGTCGAGATCGAGCGGCTTGGCGAAGCGGGCATCGGCCACGGTGGTCGACAGGCCGTAGCGTTCGAGTTCGGCCGCCGCCTTCAAGGATTCGTGGAGTCGCGTCCCCAGGCTCAGAATCGCCACCGTCGTGCCTTCGCGGATGATCCGGCCCTTGCCGATCGGCAGAGCCTGGCCGAATTCCGGCATTTCCACGCCGACACCGTCGCCGCGCGGATAGCGCACGGCGGAGGGACAATCGTCGATCGCCACCTGGGTCGCAACCATATGGACCAGCTCGGCCTCGTCCGACGGCGCCATGATGACGAAGCCGGGCAGGCAACCCAGATATGCGAGATCGAAGGAGCCGGCATGAGTGGCGCCGTCGGCGCCGACGAGGCCGGCCCGGTCGAGGGCGAAGCGCACCGGCAGCTTCTGGATCGCCACATCGTGGACGACCTGGTCGTAGCCGCGCTGGAGGAAGGTCGAATAGATCGCGGCGAAGGGCTTCATGCCTTCGGTCGCGAGGCCGGCCGCGAAGGTCACCGCGTGCTGCTCGGCGATGCCGACATCGAACGTCCGGTTGGGATACGCCTTCTGGAACAGATTGACGCCGGTGCCGGACGGCATGGCCGCGGTGATCGCGACGATCTTGTCGTCCTTCGCGGCTTCCTTGATCAGGCTCTCGCCGAACACGTTCTGGTAAGAGGGCGCGTTCGATTTCGGCTTGGCCTGAGCGCCGGTGACGACGTCGAATTTGGCCACGGCGTGGTATTTGTCGCCGGCCTTCTCGGCCGGGGCATAGCCATGGCCCTTCTTGGTGACGACATGGATCAGGACCGGCCCGGCATCGTCGGCATCGCGGACATTCTTCAGGACCGGCAGCAGATGATCGAGATTATGGCCGTCGATCGGGCCGATATAATAGAAGCCCAGCTCTTCGAAGAGCGTGCCGCCGGTGACCATCCCGCGGGCATATTCCTCGGCCCGCAAGGCGGCGGTCTTGAGCGTGCGCGGCAGCGCCTTGGCGAGATCGATGGCGCCGTGGCGCAGGCTGCGGAAGCTCTTCGACGACAGCAGGCGCGACAGATAGGCGCTCAGGGCGCCGACCGGCGGGGCGATCGACATGTCGTTGTCGTTGAGGATGACGACGAGGCGCGTCGCCTCCATCGCTCCGGCATTGTTCATCGCCTCATAGGCCATGCCGGCGCTCATGGCGCCGTCGCCGATCACGGCGATGACGTTGTTCTTGCGGCCTTGCAGATCGCGCGCGACGGCCATGCCGAGCCCGGCCGAGATCGAGGTCGAGGAATGCGCGGCGCCGAACGGGTCGTATTCGCTCTCGCTGCGCTTGGTGAAACCGGAGAGGCCGCCGCCCTGGCGCAAGGTCCGGATGCGGTCGCGCCGCCCGGTCAGGATCTTGTGCGGATAGGCCTGGTGGCCGACATCCCAGATCAGCCGGTCGTCGGGGGTATTGAAGACGTAGTGCAGCGCCACGGTCAGTTCGACGACGCCCAGGCCGGCGCCTAGATGCCCGCCGGTAATAGACACCGCCTCGACCGTTTCCTGGCGCAGTTCGTCGGCAAACTGCCGCAAATCCGCTTCGGCGAGCTTCCGCAAATCGCGCGGCAGCGTCACCTTGTCGAGAAGGGGTTTGGGTTGGCCGGACACGATAACTCCTTAACGAAAGCCGATCCGGGTCGAATGCAGCGTGAGCTGCGCCGGATCGTCCCGCCGGATCCGCGGGCGAAAGGGCAACCTACTCGCAGGACCGCGCTTCCGGCAATGGCATCTTGGCGCCCGATACCGCTGCAACTGCGTACTGGCGTCAGATGGTTGCGGCGGTGCAACGATGCAATCCGCGCAGCGGAAACCGCGCCTTCTGCAAGGCCGCCGAGGGAAAATTGAACACGGCGATGCTTCACGCGGTCTCGGCGTTCTGGCGGACGAGGCGCCTCGCGCGGCGACTGCGCAGCCGCGACGACGTCGTATGCTGGCGCGAGCGGCAGCTGCGGCGCTTCTTCAATCGCACGCTACGCCGCGTGCCGTTCTATGCCGCCGGCGAGACGGTATCGATCGGCGATCTGCCGATCATGGACAAGGCGACACTGCTGGCGAATTTCGATCGGCTCAATACCAAGGCCGTCACGCTCGCCGAAGCGCGCGCGGCGCTGGCGCGGGGTGAGGACCGGGTGCGCGGCCTGGTCGTCGGGCAGAGCACCGGCACCAGCGGCAACCGCGGCGTCTTCGTGATCAGCGAAGCCGAGCGGTTCACCTGGCTCGGCGTGATTCTGGCCAAGACGCTGCCGGATTTTCCCTGGGTCCGCCATCGTGTGGCGCTGATCCTGCCGGGTTTCGGCCGGCTCTACGCGTCGGCGGCGGAGACCGGGCGCCTGACCCTGCGCTTCTTCGATCTGAGCTCGGGGCTGGCATCCTGGCGAAACGCGCTCCTCGCCTATGCGCCGGACACGATCCTGGCGCCGCCCAAGGTGCTGCGACTCCTGGCCGAAGCCGGGGGCTTGCGGCCGGGCCGCGTGTTCTCCGGCGCCGAAGTCCTGGATCCGCTCGACCGCCGGATCATCGAAGCCGGCTTCGGGACCGTCGTGCGCGAGATCTACATGGCGACCGAAGGGTTGTTCGGAGTCGGCTGCGATCGCGGCACCCTGCATCTGGCCGAGGACGCCGTGGCCTTCGATTGGGAGGCGGCGGGCGGTCTGGTCGCGCCGCTGATCACCGATTTTACCCGGTCGACTCAGGTCATGGCGCGCTATCGCATGAACGATCTGCTGCGCTTGAGTCCGACGCCCTGCTCCTGCGGCTCGCCGCTCCAGGCGGTGACGGCGATCGAGGGCCGGCGTGACGACATGTTCCTGCTGCCGGGCCGGGCGGGTGCGATCGCGATGACGCCCGACGTCATCCGCAATGCCGTGGTCGATGCCGATCGGCGGATCGAGGATTTCCGCGTGGTGCAGATCGGTGCCGACGAGATCGAGCTGGCGCTGGCGGCCGATCTGCCGTCCGAGGTCTTTGCTTCGGCAGCGGCGGCGCTTCAGGCCGCCGTGTCGAAAGTCGGCGCCGCGCCGGTTCGCATTCGCTATTGCGCCGGCCTGGTTCCACCGCTCGACCGCAAGCTGCGCCGGGTCCGGCGCGACTGGGCGCCGACAGGTCGGCCACCTACGGGCGGTGAGTGACCGGCAGCGTCTGCCGGGCGGTCGGGGCGGAGTTCCGCAGCGTCGGCAGTCATCGAGGACCGCGCGGTTCTTGACGCCCGGGCTTTGACGAATCAGAACGGAGCGCGAGGGGGCTTCATGTCCGGCGTCTCATGAGAGCGGAGCGCGCAAATGAATTCGACCGTGCCCAATGCCGACGAGCGCTCCGATCCGGCTCGGCTCGAGGCGGCCGCCGCCGAGTGCCGCGCGGCATTGGCGCTGCGGCCGGAGTCGCCAGAGTTGCACGATCGCCTCTCGCATATTCTCTATCGCCTGGGGCGGCTTGAGGCGGCGGCCCTGGCCTGCCGCCGGGCGCTACAGCTCCGGCCCGGCGATCCGGCGATGCAGAACCATCTCGGTATCATCTTGATCGGACTAGGCGATTTCGCCGCCGCCGAGCAGGCCTATCGCGCGGCGGTGCGGCTCGATCCGGCTTATGCCGAAGCTTTCCGCAATCTCGGCGATCTCTACGGCAAGACACGCCGCTTCGAAGACTGCGTCAAAGCCTATCGCGAAGCGCTTCTCGTCGAACCCGCCGTCCCTGCGACCTGGAACAATATGGCGCTGGCGCTCGGCAACCTCGCCCGCAATGACGAGGCGGATTTCTGCTACGGCAAGGCGCTGCAGCTCGATCCCGATTTTCTGGCCGCGCGCATCAATCGCTGTGTCGATCGCCTGCGCCTCATCTATCGGACCGAGGCCGAGATCGAGGCGGCGCGCGCGCAATACGCGGCCGAACTGGAGTCGCTTTGCGGCCTTGATCTCGCTGCTTCGCCGCCAAGCTCCGCGAGTGCGACAGGGACGCGGGCGCCGTTCCTTCTGGCCTATCAGGGGCGCGTCGATCGCGATCTGCAGGCACGGTACGGCGGCGTTGTCGCCAGGATCATGGCCGGCCTCTATCCCGCCTGGACGCAAGCGCCGGAGGTGGCGCCGCCGCAGCCCGGCGAGAAGATCCGCGTCGGCATCCTCTCCGCCTTCTTCCATAACCATTCCAATTGGAAGATTCCGATCAAGGGCTGGCTGGCGGGACTCGACCCGAACCGCTTTCAACTCTTCGGCTATCACGCGGGCCATTGGGAAGACGAGGAGACGGCGAAGGCGCGGGCGCTGTGCCATCGCTTCATTCAGGGACTGCCGTCGCTCGAACATTGGGCCGAGGCGATCCGGGCCGACCGGCTTCACGTGCTCATCATTCCGGGCCTCGGCATGGACACGTTGACCTTGCGGCTGGCGGCGCTGCGCCTGGCGCCGAGGCAGGCGACGTCCTGGGGGCATCCCGATACCTCCGGCCTGCCGACAATCGACGATTATCTGAGCAGCGATCTGATGGAGCCGCCCGATGGCGCATCGCACTACACCGAGCGGTTGGTCCGCCTGCCCAACCTCTCGATCTGGTACGAGCCGCCGAACACGGTGCCGGAGCCGGTCTCGCGTGCCGATCTCGGCCTGCCGGAAGCGGCCGTGCTGTACTGGTGCTGCCAATCGCTCTTCAAATATCTGCCGCGTGACGATCACGTTTTCCCGCGGATCGTCCGGCGGGTCGCCGATGCGCGCTTCCTCTTCATCGAAAGCGCCGAGAGCGAGCGGATGACGCAGATCTTCCGCGAACGGCTCGACGCCGCCTTCGCCGCCGCAGGGATGGATGCCGGAAGCTATTGCGTCTTCCTGCCGTCGATGCCGCTCGCACGCTTCGCTGCTGTGTGCCGACTCGCCGATGTCTTTCTCGATAGCGTCGGCTGGTCGGGCTGTAATTCGACGCTCGAAGCGCTGGCGATGGATCTCCCGGTCGCGACAATGGCTGGCGACCTCATGCGCGGCCGGCATTCGGCGGCAATCCTCGCCATGCTCGGCCTGCCGGAACTCGTCGCCGATGATATCGAGGGCTTCGTCGATCTCGCCGTGCGGCTGGGACGCGATCGTGAGCTACGGCAAGGTTTTTCCGCCCGGATCGCCCGGACCAGACATCGCCTCTATCGCGACCAGGCGGCGATCGACGGGCTCGAAGCCTATCTCGAAGCGGCGGCGCGCGGCCGATTTCCCTGATATCGCCTGCCGGCCCCGATTGCGCCGGCGATCGGGGGCTCGGCGGCCGCTCAGCGTTCGACGATTACCTGGCGATCAGATTCCACCGGCACCTCGCCGGCCGCCAGAGTGCGGATCGCCGGCAGCAGGAAATCGGACGGCCCCGGTGCGCACCGCGGCGCCTCGAAGCGCGCGGCATCGTCCGATTGCGCTTTGAGTGCGGTGCGGTCCCGGACGACGACCGGCCGGTTGAACAGATGTAGCAGAGCCCGCTTGACCCAGGCAGGCGCGGTGCCCTTCGGCGTCGAGAAATGCGCGATCGGCCGCACGCGCCGGATGGATTCCGGCGTGAAGAAGACCGTCACCACCAGCCACGGCCCGGCCGGACCCTCGAACGCGATCTGCCCGGTCGCCGGGGCGAAGAAGCGCCCGACGCTGGTGCTGCGGATGCCTGCGAGGAGCGGCGGCAGCAGCCCGCCGGGACGACGATTTTCGGCATAGCGGGCTTCGGCGCGGCCGGCGCCAATGCGGATCGTTACTTCGACCGGCTGCCGCGCAGCCGTTTGGGCGCCGCCGCGATGGCGGAAATGCGGGTGCGCCCGGTCGAGAAATTCCCCGATCGCATCGAGAAGCCCGGCGCGCGACGGGCGGAACAGCCGCCAGAACCCGTCGAAACCTGGATCCTCGATCGGCGCCGGCAAGGCCGGAAAGGGCGGCGGCGCCGCGGCGAGGCTGGTCCAGAACAGCCCGGCGCGCTCGATCACCGGCAGGGTCCGGGCGCGCCGAAGCGCCGGTTCGGCCGCACCCGGCGTCAGCGTGCAGCGCCCATCTGCGGCGAAACGCCAGCCATGGTAGGGGCATTCGATCGCGCCGTCCTGCACCCGGCCGCGCGACAGCGCCATTTGGCGATGCGGGCACCGGTCGAAGAACAGCGCCGGGCCGCTTTCGCCCTGAAACAATACGAGCGGCCGGCCCATCAGGGTCAAGGCGACGGCGCGCCGCCGCAGCTGGCGCCGCGCGGCAATCGGATGCCAGCCCGCCTCGACTGCGGCCGGGTAGAGGCTCATCAGCCCTGTTCCGCCATCACCGGTGTCCGGAACCGGCGCCGGCCTCGCAGGTCGAACGCTTCAGACGCGCTCACCCGAGAGCCTCGCCGTTCCATTCGATATCGTCGGTGCTCTGGCCCGCAGCGGAGCGGCCGCGGCTGAGCCCGGTGAGCGCGAAGCGGCCGGCATCGACGAGCGCGCCCAGCGCCGCCAAGGGCTCGCCCGCGACGGCAAGGACATCGCGGCTGTCCGCCAGATCCTGGCGAAACGCCGACCATTGCCGGCTGGCGATCGCCTGCGGCGCGCCCAGGAGCCACATCGCCGGCGCCAGATGCCGCGCGCGCGCCAACGGCAGAGCGATGTCGCTCTTCCCGCTGACGCTGGCGATCGAGGTCGTCTGGCCCATGATCGCCTTGGCCAGATAGGATGCAGAATCGAACAGATGGATGCCGCTGACGCCGCGCGGGTTGCATTCGATCGGCGCCACCGTGCCGTCGTCCCGGCGGATGACGTCGTAGGACAATTGGCCGGTGGCGCCGGTCGCCAGCGCGATCGTGCGGGCGATGTAGAGGAAGGCCGGGTCGCGGTCGGCCTCGAAATAGAAACTCGCCGACCGGCCGACGCGCCATTTCGGCCGATAGGCGGCAAAGCCGACGATCTCGCCGCGCCGCGCCGCCGACCACAGGCAGAATTCCTCGCCTTCGACATAATCCTGCACCGCCCACGGCGCCGCCGGCGTCGGTACGATCGTGTCGAAAGCGGCTTCGTTCGGCTGCACCAGGACATGGGCGGCGAAGCGCGAGAATTCCGGCTTGAGCACCAGTTCCTTGCCCCTGTTGCGCCAGGCCCCGAGCGCCTGCGCTGAAGTCACCCGCCTGGTCGCCGGGGCGGAGAGGCCGCAGCGCCGCGCCAGTGCTGCGAATTCCACTTTGGAATGGAGTTGCCGCAGCGTATCGGAGGGCGGGGCGAACACCCGGTCGGCGAGGCCCAGCCGCTCCGCCGCGGCCGAGACATAGAACACCTCCTCGCAGGTCGGGATGATCATCAGCGGGTCGAGTTCGGCGACCAGACGGCCGAAGCCCTGGACGAAGGCCAGGAAATCGAAACGCGGCGGCGGCAGCCGGTGCAGCCGGCCGCGCGCGACCCGTTGCAGCCGTGCAGCCCAGGGACGGACCGAATCGGCGAGATGCGGAACCCAGCCGGCGGCGGCGAAGCTGCGCGCGAGATCGAGCGCGATCGGCGCCCTGGCGCCGGTGATGAGGACGTTGCGTTGTGTCATGAGGACGCCGCCTGCACCGGGCTGCGGGCGCGGATCTGGCTCGCGCGCTCGGCGCAGTGGGATGGCGTGATCGTCACATCGGGGGCGTTCCGGCTCAGACGGTGCAACTGTGCCAGGGTCGCGCGGTAGGGCGAAGTATGGCCGAGGAGCGCGGTGGTCAGGCGCGGCGGCGGACGGTTCTCGCGGATGGCGCGGCTCGACCAGGCGGCGTCGGCGGCGAGGAAATGCCGGCGGTCATCGGCGCCGCGCGCGACCAGCCCCCAATGGCCGGGGCAGTGGCCGGGCAGTTCGACGGCGAGCAGCGCCGCGTCGCCGAACAGATCGGCGCCCTCCTCGAAGGGCAGGAAGGCCGGGTCGAGCGCCCGACGCGGCCGGTCCTCGAAAAAGACCAGCCGATCGTCGATGTCGGACGGGATCAGCGCGCGCAGCACGCCGCCCCGGAGCGCGGTCCAGTCGGAGCCGCGTCGTGCCCGGTCGAGCCCGTGGCGCGAGCAGAGTATGCGCGCCTGCGGAAAGGCGTGCAGTCCGGCGATGTGATCGGCGTGGAAATGCGAGACCACGATCCACCGGATGTCGCCGGCGGCGAGGCCGAGCCCGGCAAGTTGTGCGGCCGCCGTCGCGCCGGCCGGGATCGTCGGCGGGGTCAGCCAGCGATAGAGGCGCTGCGGGAAGGGACGGGTCGCCGCGAAGAAGGCCGGGTCATAGCCGGTGTCGAACAGCACCGGCCCCTCTCCCTCATGCCGGAACAGACCGGCCAGCGCCGGAAACACGGCGCTCCGCCAACTCCCGCCGATCAGCGTTGCGGCCTCCGGGTGGCGGCAATGGCCGGCTTCGATGAATCGCAGATCACAGCGGCGCATGGAGTCTCCAAGGGGCGGCGGCCCGGGCGATCGCCTGCTCGGGTGTATAGCGCGGCGACCAGCGCAGACTAGCGCGTGAGGCGGCAAGGTTGAAGCCCGGCGAGCACGCCGGAGTCGAGCGTGCATTCGGCAAGTCCGACGAAATTGCCTGCTCGCAGCGTGATCCGATACTGAAGAGAGCGGACTAGAACGGCTCGCAATAAACTGGCCTGGCGCCCTCGAACTTCTCAAAATTCGGGTCTCGCTTGGCAGAATTCTTGCGTTCTCTCTGGAATTTATCTAGGCTCTGTGTCGATAGCTCGTCACATGGCGGGTAACCCCACCAGATTTCAGCTGTCCATATGTTTACGAACAAGGTCGTGAAATGGCCATTGTTAGAATTATTTTTACCGATCAGCTCCGCAGAGATAAAATTTGGCTCTTTCTGTTTGACCTCATCCAACGAACAGCAGATATTCCATCGTTTTTCTTTCATAACCGTCCGAATTAGCCGATAGGTATCCGCTTCGGATAAACGGTGGAAACTGCTATCGGCGCCGAATGCTGTAGTGCCGGCAAGCGCCAACGCGGATAGACATGCCGCAAACGATCTCATTTCGGCAAACCGTCAAGTCTACGTTGCACATTATTGATTGTGTTCGCAACGCTTCTTACATAATTTGGCAATTTCTGTCCCGTGTCGATATCGATCCCGAACTTGCCTCGATCCTGCAGCGCGGTTGCGATTTCTGTCGGATCAGTCAACCCGGCGATAAATCGGCCATTCCCCTTGGCGAACGCCGCACCGGCCCGTTCGAAACTGGCGAATTTCGACATGGAGCCGGGACCGTGCAGAATCTTGATTTGACCGACTTCAAACGGCTGCGGCGCGTGGAGGCCGAAGAAGTTATTACCTTCACGAGCGAAACGGCTTGTACCCCAGGTCGATTCCAGCCCGGCGACGGCGAGGATAGCCGCCGGTGTGGTGTTGAGCGCCTTGGCGACCGCCTTCGCATCGGCCAGATGATCGAGGATAAATTGCGGCGGATTTGGCGCCGCGGGTGGTGCTACGATCTGCGTGCCAGGCTGAACTTGACCGGCGGATGCCAAGACGAGCGACCGGCCTGCTGGCGAATGCGGGTGCGGCAGGCCGTCGGCGGCCGGAACCCATCCGCCGATTGGACCCGACGCGCGGGCGAAACCGGGGCCGGTTCCGCCCGCAGGAGAATCGGGGTGCGCAGATTGGTCGGAATTGCCTGCGCTGAACCAAGGATCGTCTCGTTCGTCGTCCATTCCGACTCTCAGACGTCAAGGGTATGGTGCACAATCATACCGGGTTTGCAACCGCACGGCATTGCCGATCTTGATAATGCGGGTGCGCGCGGCGTTCCGCCGCTCCGATCCGGCTTCACGGCGCCGCCCGGTGTCGCCAATCGGCTGCGGCCCGGGCAATCGCCTGCTGTGGCGCGATGCGCGGCGACCAGCGCAGATCGGCGCGGGCGGCGGCGAGGTCGAAGGTCTGCGAGTACGCCAGAGTCGAGAGGGTATAGGCGGTGGCCGGCGGCTCCGGCCGGCCGGGCAGCGCCGCGCACAGCGCTTCGGCCGCGCGCGCGGCCAGGGCGGCCGGCGCATAGGGCAGGTGAACGAGCCGGGGTTGCAGGCCAAGCGCCCCGAAGATCTCGGCCAAGGTGTCGCGGATGCTGGCCGGCGCCCCGCCGGAGATGTTGAAGACCCGGCCGCCGATCGTCGCGCGGTGGAGATCCGCGGCCAGCGCCGCTTCGGCCGCATCGCGCATGTCCGTCAGATCGATCAGCGCCCGCCCGCCGCGGAACAGGGGAAATCTGCCCGTCCGCGCGACGCGCAGCAGGCGCGGCAGCAGGACCTTGTCGCCGGGGCCGACCAGCGCGCGCGGGCGCAGCACGATGCCGGCGAAGCCGGGCCGGTCGGACGCCAGCACCATTTGTTCCGCCCGATGCTTGGTTTCGGCATAGGCGTTGGCGAAACGCCGGGCGAGCGGACTCGATTCGGTCAGCCCGATCCGGTCGCGCGCCTCGGCATAGACCGAGGCGGTCGAGATGAAGATGAAGGCATCGCAGCCGGCGCTCGCGGCCGCGTTCAGGAGCTCCCGGGTCGCGCCGACATTGACCGCCTCGAATTCCGCTCTACGTCCCCAGGGGGCGGACAGAGCGGCGGCGTGGAAGACGACGTCGATGGCCGATGTCAGCGCCGCGGCGGTGCCGGGTCGACGTAACTCGGCCGGAACGAACTCGGCGCCGGTCGCCCGGAGGCGGCCGCCGGCTGCCGTGTCGCGCCCGGTTGCCCGGACCGCATAGCCGGCTGCGAGGAGGGTCTCGACGAGCGCTGCGCCGAACCCGCCGGTCGCGCCGGTGACCAGGGAGCGGCGCATCCTAGTAGCGCAGTACCGCGCCGCCGAGCGAAATCCCGGCCGCCGTGCCGAGCAGCAGCGCGACATCGCCGCGCTGCAGCCGGCCGGTCGCAATCGCTGCATGCAGCGCGGTCGGCAGGGAGGCGGCGATTTGGTTGCCGTGGTCGGCGAAGATGTCGACCACCCGGTCGGCCAGGGCCGGCAAGGCCCGGCGCAGATGGTCTAGGGCATTGGCGCTGGCCTGATGCGGCACGACCAGGTCGAGTTGCGCGGCACCGAGCCCGGAACTCTCCAGGAGCCTTGCCAGGAAGGCGGGGAAACGGCGCGCAGTCGCCCGGAACACGCCCGGACCATCCATCCGAAAGCGCGAGCCGGCCAGGAAGCCCGGCAGATCGTCATGCGGCCGCAATCGCGTGCCGCCCGCTTCGAGCGCACAGAGCCCGGTGCCTTCGCCATAGGTCTCAAAGCGGTAGGCGAGCAGCGCCGACGGTCCGGGCAGCGCTTCGAGCGCCACGGCGGCGGCGCCGTCGCCGAAGATCACCGAGGCTTCCGGATGCTCGAAATCGAGCGCCGCCGAGGCGATGTCGGCGGAGACGACGAGTGCCCGGCGCCAACGCCCCGCGCCAAATCCCAGGTTCACCAAATCGAGCGCCACTAGAAAAGACAGGCAGGTGGCGTTGACGTCGAAGGCCGGGACCCCGGACTCGCCGAGGCCGAGGCGGCGCTGGATCAGGCACGCCGTGCCGGGGATCGGCTGCTCCATCACGCCGCAGGCGCCGATGATGACGTCGAGCTCGGCGGCGCGCCACCCGGCCGCATCGAGCGCCGCCCGCGCGGCAGCCGCACCCAGGGCCGAGCTCGTTTCGGCCGCGTCGGCGACGGCGCGCCTGCGGATGCGGAAATTGGCCTCGGTCCAGCCGCAAGGCCGGTTCAGCCGCGCGTCGATCGCCGCGGACGAGAGCAGCAGCTGCGGTTGAACGGCACCCGACCCCTGGATTCGCAACGAACCCTCGCAAGCGGCGAAACTTTGACCAAGTTAAGGTTGATCGGGTTGAAGTCAAGCCGGGCTCCGGTGCCGAAGCGTGATATTGCTGCTGAACCGGGGTGCGGCTTCAGGCACACTCCGCGCTCGTTTTGGAGGTTTCGCCGCCACCATGCTGCCCGTTCTGCGTGATTCCGCCTGTCGCATCCATCTCGGCATCCAGGCCGCGACCGCCGGCCTGATCGGCCGGGAGCAACTGGCCGAGCTGATCATTCTCGCTGCGGTGGCGCAGGAGCATCTCCTGGTCATAGGCCCGCCCGGCACGGCCAAGAGCGCGGTCGTCCGCCGCGTCGCGCAAGCCCTGGGCGGCCGGTATTTCGAATATCTGCTCGGCCGGTTCACCGAACCGTCGGAGCTGTTCGGCCCGGTCGATCTGCGCAAGCTGCGCGAGGGCACGGTCGAGACCGACGTCACGGGCATGCTGCCGGAAGCGGAAATCGCGTTCCTGGACGAGGTCTTCCTGGGTTCGACCGCGATTCTCAACACGCTGCTCGGCGTGCTCAACGAGCGGCGTTTCCGGCGCGGCCACACCGAGATCGCCTGTCCCTTGCGCGTCTGCGTCGGCGCCGCCAACGCCTTGCCCGAGGATGAGGGGCTCGCCGCCTTCGCCGACCGTTTTCTCGTCCATGTCTTCGTCGAGCGCGTGCCGGATCATCAGCTCGAAGCGCTGCTCGCCGGCGGCTGGCAATCGGACCTGACTCCGGTCGCGCCGACCGGCGGCATGGCGCAGCTCGAAACCTTGAGCCGCGCCGTCGGTACGGTGGATCTGGCGCCCGCGCGCCCGGCTCTCGTCAATGCAATCCGGCAATTGCGCGGCGCCGGGCTGACCCTGTCGGACCGCCGGATCGTCAAGGTACAGCGGCTGATCGCGGCGGCCGCGGTCATGGCCGGGCGGTCGAGCGCCGAGGATGCCGATCTCTGGCCCTTGTTCTATGTCCTGCCGACCGAAGCGGCGCAGAGCAGCGCGCGCGAGGTGCTGAAGGCGCTCTTCGCCCTGTCGCACAGCCCGCATCTGTTCAGCGCCGTCGAGCAGGCGACGCTGCAGCCGCGCTCGCGCGCCGTCCGCCTCGCCGCCGCCGCAACCTCCTGTCTGGCCCAGGACGGCGACGCGCGGCGCGGCGAAGCCGAGCAGATCTTGCGCGAGATCGATGCGAATTTCTCCAGCGACACGCTGCCGGACGAGCTGCTGCCGCTGCGGGCCCGGCTGGCCGGCCTGCTGACCGAAGCTGCGTGATCAGCCCTTTGCGCCTCGCCTGGCAGTGGCATGACGTGCCGGAGCCGGCCCGGCCGCAGGCCGCCATCGCGGTCGGACCGGCCGCGCGGCTTCTGCTCGACCGGCTGCGACGCGACCCGGCGCCGGAGGATGGTGCGGCGCTGCTGGCGACGGCCAATGCCGATATGCTGGTCGTCCTGGGGCCGGAAGCGGCATTGCCCTGGGTGCCCGGCATCGCCTATGCCGCGCCCGCGGCCGATGCGCCTTCGCTCTGGCTGCCGGTCTTGCGGCGGCCCAGCGTGCCGTGCGACCTGCTGGCCGATGCGCTGGGTCGCCGGCATGATCGCCAGCCCCTGCTGCTCTGGCCCGAGCCGGCATCGATCGTGCCGCTCGATCGGCAGGTGCCGGTCACACCCGCGCTGATCGAGCGCATCGCGGCGCTGTGGGCGGCGGGCTGAGGGGCCGAGCGATGCTGCCGCTGCCCGATCTCCTGCACGCCTGGCGGCCCTGGCTCGACTGGTTTGCGCCGGAACTGGCCGATGCGGTCGGCCGCATGGTGCAGAGTCTCGACCCGCTGCTCGGACCCTGGCGCGGCGACCGGCTGGCCGGCGCGCCGGAGCCGGATGGTTTCGACGATGTCCGCCGCCGCGGCCCGTATGAGCGGCTCGTACCGAGCGAATGGCTGCTGGCCGATGCGTTGCCCGACGAATTTCTGCGGCGCGCGGCAGCCGGCGAGCATCTCTTCTTCGCGCCGCGGCCGCAGGCGCGCCGGGTCGCGCGGACGATCGTGGCGCTGTTCGATGCCGGACCGCTGCAGCTCGGCGCGCCGCGCCTCGCGCATATCGCGCTCTGGATCCTGCTGGTGCGCCGGGCGGCGGCGGCGAAGGGCGTGCTGCGCTGGGGCGTGCTGCAACTTCCCGGCCAACTGAATGACGGCATTCAGCCGGCCGATCTGAAGCGCCTGCTCAGGTTGCGCAGCTTTGCGGTCGCGGCACCTTGGACCGCCTGGGACGAGTGTCTGGCCGCGGCGACCGCCGGCAGCGGCGAGCTTTGGCGGATCGGCGGCACCTGGGACACGGACGATTTCGGGAGCGCCGTCCGGCCGAGCCATAGCGTGAGCCTGCAGCGGGCGGTGGCGCGAGATGCGCTCGATATCGCCATCATCGAGGACCGGCGGCGCCGCACCGCCGTGCTCGACCTGCCGCCGGCGCCGCTGGCCGCGCGTCTGTTACGCGGGAACTTTCTCGAACCGGCGCCGGCACCGGCGCATGCCAGATCGCACCATAAATTCGCGATGAGCCGACCGCCGATCCTGTCGTTCGGCGGCGGCCATGTCGCGGTCCAGTTGCTCGGTCAGCGCGGCATCCAGGTGTTTCGCGTGCCCAAGCCCGGGCGCAACGAGGGCAATTCCAGACTGCATCAGCTCCCACGCGGCACGGCTGAGCCGCTGGCCCTGGCGTTTCACGGCAAGGCCTTGGGCGCGCTGCTGTCGGGCCAGGATCATCTGCATTTCTGGCAGATCGACTTGCCGCCGCTGCCGCGGCCGTCCCGCGACAGCTTTCAAGGAACGCCGGGCCGTGCCAATTGGCTGGATGCCGTGCTCTGCAAGGGTGCCCGCGGCGTCCGCCTCTATGTGCTCGACGAGGCGCGCCGGCTGGTCGCGTTCGAGCCGGATGGCGAGGGCGCGACGGCCTGCCGGCTGCGCGAAGTCGCGTCGGACGTGCTCGGCCTCGCGCGTGCAGGCGGGGCGCGGATCGTCTATGCGCAGCAGGAGGGTGGAAAGCTCGTCGTGCATGTCGTCGGCGATCAGCGCTATTCGCCGCGTTTTCTCCTGCGTGCCGTGCCCGTGGGCGCGAGCGCCGCCTATTTTGCCGGCGGCGAGGGATGGGCGCGGGGCTTCTGCACCTGTGCCGTGGTCGTGCGCGAGCATGTTGAGGCGCCTTCGCTCTGGCATCTTTATTATCCGCCGCCCGACGGGGTAGCGTTCGATATCATGGAAACGATCGCACTGCCGGCCGGGCATGTCGGGGTCGGGTTGGTGCCGAGCGCCGCCGGCGGTCCCTCGGGCGTCATCGGCGTGCCGCCGGACGGCCGGCGGGTCGTCCTCTACCACGGCGCCGATCACCGCTCGACGATTTATACCTGCGCCAACAAGATCCAAAGGATCAGCGTCGACGGCGCGTCCGGCCTGATCGCCCTGGTGACAGCGGCGCGCGAACTCATCGTCTATTCGACGCGGGACAAGACGCTGCGCCTCTATGTGCACGGCGATGGCAGTGACGATGACCCGGCCTGACCGCGCCGCGCAGGTGCAGCGGCCCCTGCTTCAGGGGCGCCAGGCGGTCGACGCCTTGTGGTTTCCCGCAGCGTGGTTCGACGAGGCCGCGGCGGCGGCGCGACTCCTCGCGGGATGGCGAACCGGCAGCCGCGCGTTTCGTTTCGACGCCGGCCTCGTGCTGCGCTTCGCGACGGCGATCGATGTGAGCTGCGAAGCAGCGGGCGGGTGGGCGCTCAGCCGCGACGGCGGCGCGCTCGCTTCGGCGCCGCTCAGCGACGCCGAACGGGCGCAGTTGCCCGCGGCCGATCTCTGGATCGTCACCGGCGCGCGGGTCCACGCGCTGCACTGGTCCGAAGCGCGGGTGGTCGATCCGGCAGACTGGCTGGATATCGATGGCTACGCTCTGCATGACACCTATGATTGCCGCGCCGCGGTTTCCGACCTGCCGACCGTGATTGCCCCGCCGCGCGATCTGCGTACCGTCTTGGCCGGCGCCGTGCCCCCGCCAAGCCCGGCACAGGTGGAGTTCCTGCGTCGTCTGGGCGCCGGTCAGGCGCTGACGACGCGGCGTCGGAAGCTGCTCTCCGACCGGTTCGTTTGGCCGGCCTTGGCCGCCGGCGCCGTGCTCGCGGTCGCGAAGGTCGCGCAATTCAGTTGGCCGCCTGACCGGCCGCGGGCCGCTTCCGCGCCCGCATCTTCTGATTTTGGCCTCGCTCTGGGCGCCGCGCTCATTGCCGCCCTGGCCGGGTTGGCCTTCGCAAGCCGCGGCTTCTGGATTGTACCGATGGGCGCGCGAGGGCGCAGCGCGGCGGCGGCGCCTGCCGACTCGTTGCCGGCGCGTCCGCGCCCCGGTCAGGTTGCGCCGCAGCGCTGGCGCGGTCTGCTCGCCAGGCTGGCGATCGCCTTACAACTGTCCCGGCTGCTGGGCTACCGGCAAGCGGCCTATCTCAGCAAATTGTTCAGGATGTTCGAGCAGGGCGACCTCGACCAGGCGCTGCGCCATGCCATCCCGCTGGGCGCGGCCGGCGCCGGGCTGGGCCAGGCGTTCGGCGTTCCCGCGCCGCGCGCCAGCCTGACCTTGTCCGGCGCCACCGGGCCGGGCGCTCGCCTGGCGATCGGTAAGGACCTCGAGGAGCGGCTGAAGACGCTGTACCGGCAAAGCTTCGAACGGCTCGATCGCGCCGGGCGGATCGACGAGGCGGTGTTCGTGCTGGCGGAGCTGCTGCGCGCGCATAAGGAAGCCTTGGACTATCTGGAACAGCACGAGCGTTTCGCACAGGCCGCAGAGCTGGCGCTTGCCTGGCACATGACGCCGGATCTGATCGTGCGCCTGCATTGCCTCGCCGGCGACTGGCGCACGGCGCTTGCGGTCGCGCGTCGTGACAACGCCTTTGCCAACACGACGTTGCAACTGGCGGCGAAATGGCCCGATGCGGCCAAGCGGCTGCGTCTTGAATGGGCCGAGGCGCTGGCGGTGCGCGGCGATTGGCTGCAGGCCGTGGAGGTGATCTGGCCGATCAAGGAGGCGCGCGACCAGGCGGCTTCGTGGCTGCGCAGCGCCGAGGCGGCCGGCGGCGCGCTCGGCGCGCGGGGGCTGGTGCGCCGTGCGGCGTTGCTGCCGGACACGATGGGCCGCTATGCCGAGACCGTGACCGCGCTGCGCGACGGCCCCGACGCCGCGAACGAACGCAATGCCGTCGCCGAGGCGCTGCTGGCGCAGCGCGAGCAGAGCGCCGAGACATCGCGCCTGGCGAGTCTGCTGACCGGCGCAATCCTGGCCGATCATGCGCTCGGCCGCGGGCGGCTCGGCCGCAAGGAATTGCAGGATCTCGTCGCCAAGGCGAACGATCCGCTGCTGATGGCGGATCTGCCCAGCCCGTCCTTGCCCGGCGCGGCCCGTGAGCCGTTGCTGCGGCAATCGACACCGCTTCGATTGGTTGCACCCGAGGCGGGCACGCAGGCGATCCTCGATGCCGTGCCGCTCGACGCCGACCGGTATCTCATCGCGCTCGGCGAGGCCGGATGCATCATCGTCGACCGGTTCGGCCGGACGCTGGCGCGCTTCGCCGTGCCGTGCGAGAAGCTGGTGATCGCGTCAAGCCGGCAGGTGGCGCTGGCGCTGGCGCGGCGCGACACGCTGTGGCGGGTCAGCCGTCTCGATCTCGCCAACCGCCGGATCGCCGATCTCGGCATGCTGGCCTGCCGCTTCTTCGCCGACGAATTCGACGGCATCGCCTGGAGCGTCGCGACCGAGGACCGGCTTTACGTCCTCGATACAGAGCGCTCGCTGCGTGAGGTGCTGTGGCAGGTCTCGGTGGCTCCCGCCCGAATCACGGCACTGACGCATTCGCCGCAGCTCGAGCAGATCGTCGTGAACGACGGCACGGCGGCGATGCTCTGGCTGTATCTCTTGCCCGAACGCCGGCTCGTCGCGCGTGATCAGAGGATCGAGCCGTCGCCCGTCGCGCAATTCCAGGTGCTCAGCGCCGGCGGCTTCCATGTCGATGGCTGGGTCGGCGCGACCGCGGCCGGGACCGTCGCCATCCATCTGCATCAGAATGGCCAAGTGAGGCAATTCCCGTTGGATGACGGGCCGGCGCCGGACGGCGCCGTCGCCGCTGCCGGCACAAGCTGGATCATGGTCGGCGTCGCCGGGGCTGACGCGCGGTTGCGCTGGCACCTGATCTATCACGGCAATGACGGGATCAGCGCCGAGATCGATTGGCCGGACCCGCTCGCCGCCGGCACGCGCCAGGCCGGTGCGGATTGCGTGATGTTCGATCGGCGCGGGCGGTTGCTGCACCTCGACACGATGACGAGCCGAACGATCGGCCTGACATTGCGCTGAGCGCTGCGCACGGCTGCGCCGGGCCGATATTTGCGCCTGCCGGGGCGGCGTGATACGGTCGCGCCGCCGCGGCGTGCCCTGCTGCGAACCACACATCTCGGGAATGGTCTTCGGATGAAAGTCATTTTGGCCAAGCCGCGCGGCTTTTGCGCCGGCGTGGAACGGGCGATCGAGATCGTCGAGCGGGCGCTGGAAAAATACGGCGCCCCGGTCTATGTCCGGCACGAGATCGTGCATAACAGGCATGTCGTCGACAGTTTGCGCGCCAAGGGTGCGCGCTTCGTCGACGAACTCGACGAGATTCCGCCCGGCGGCATCACCGTTTTCAGCGCCCATGGCGTCTCGCAGAAGGTCGAGGACGAGGCGGTGCTGCGCAGCCTGCCGATCATCGACGCGACCTGCCCGCTGGTCTCGAAAGTACATCACGAGGCGCAGCGCTACGCCGATTCCGGGCGCGATATCGTGCTGATCGGCCATGACGGCCATCCCGAAGTCGAAGGCACGATGGGCCGGATCGACGGCAAGGTCTATCTGGTGGCGACGCCGGACGATGTCGCGGCTCTCAATGTCCGCGATCCGGCGCGGCTCTCCTATGTGACCCAGACGACGCTGTCGGTCGACGATACGCGCAGCGTGATCGACGCGCTCAAGGAGCGGTTCCCGCAGATCACCGGGCCGGACACCAAGGACATCTGCTACGCCACGCAGAACCGCCAGCGCGCCGTGCGCGACCTGACGAAGCTGGTCGACGTGATCCTGGTGGTGGGCGCGCAGAACAGCTCGAACTCCAACCGGCTCAAGGAAATCGCGGCCGAAATGGGGGTTAAGGCCTATCTCATCGCCGACGCTACGGTGCTCGATCCGGCTTGGCTGGACGGGGCGAACGCGGTCGGCGTCACGGCCGGCGCCTCGGCGCCCGAGCATCTGGTGCAGGAACTGGTCGACAGATTGCGTGACCTCGGCGCCACGGCGGTGGAAATTCTACCGGGTGTCGACGAAAACGTCCGCTTCAAGATGCCGCCGGAACTCGCCGACGCGGCGGACGCTTCAGTATAGTTCCAATTCTCTCGCGCGGCGGGCTGGATTGCCTGCCGAGTTTCCAGGCCCCGGCCGGCTTGCGCGGCCGGGGTGCACGTTCGCTCACTCGTGGGGTCAATATTGGCAGTCTCTCTCCTGCAGAGCGTCCGCGTCGGCGCCTATATCGTTCGGCGTCATTTGGCGGGGCAGAAGCGCTATCCGCTCGTGTTGATGCTGGAACCCTTGTTCCGCTGCAACCTCGCCTGCGCCGGCTGCGGCAAGATCGATTACCCCGACGAGATCCTCAATCAGCGCCTCTCGGTCGAGCAGTGCCTGGGCGCCGTCGACGAATGCGGGGCACCCGTCGTCTCGATCGCCGGGGGCGAGCCGCTGCTGCATAAGGAATTGCCGGAAATCGTGGCCGGCATCGTCCAGCGCAAGAAATTCGTTTACCTGTGCACAAACGCCTTGCTGCTCGAAAAGAAGATGCATCTCTACAAACCGAGCCCGTATTTCCAATTCTCGGTGCATCTCGACGGCGACAAGGACGATCACGACCGCTCGGTCTGCCAGGACGGCGTCTATGAGCGCGCGGTCGAAGCGCTGAAGAAGGCGAAGGCGGCCGGGTTCCGGGTCAGCATCAACACCACCCTCTTCGACAATGCCGTGCCCGACCGGGTGGCGGCGTTCTTCGACGAGGTCACACGTCTCGGCATCGCCGGCATCATGGTATCGCCGGGTTACGCTTACGAGCGGGCGCCGGATCAGGCGCATTTTCTCAATCGGCAGAAGACCAAGCAGCTCTTCCGCGATATTTTCCGGCGCGGCAAGGGCAAGGGCTGGGGCTTCAACCAGTCGCCGTTGTTCCTGGATTTCCTGGCCGGCAATCAGTCTTATCGCTGCACGCCGTGGGGCAATCCGACGCGGAACTACTTCGGCTGGCAGCGGCCCTGCTACCTGATCGGCGAAGGCTATGCCAAGAGCTTCAAGGAGCTGATGGAAGAGACCGATTGGGATGCCTACGGCACCGGCAATTACGAGAAATGCGCCGATTGCATGGTGCATTCCGGCTACGAGGCGACCGCGGTCGAGGACACTTTCCGGCGGCCGCTGAAGGCGCTCGCGGCGACGCTGCGCGGGCCGCGGACGGAAGGTCCGATGGCGCCGGAGATTCCGCTCGACCGCCAGCGCCCGGCCGAATGGGTCTTCTCGCGCCATGTCGAAGACGCGATGGCGCGGCTCAGCCACGAGAAACCGGCCGTGGCGAAGGCCGAAGCGGCCGAGTGACGCCGGCGCGGGCTATGGGGGCTCGGCCGAAACGACGCCGCTGATCAGGTTGGCGGCGAGGAGCTGTTCCGGTCCGGGGATGACGGTGACCGGCCCGATCCGGCCGATGAGGGCGCCGAAGGCCGTTTCCTGCGCCCGGCGCAAGGATTCGGCTGCGGCGACGGTAATCGGCGCGAAGCGCAACACCTGGCCCGGCCGGCACCGCCCGAGCCGAGGGAGGTCGGCCGAAGCGACCGTTCCGAGCTTTGGGTACCCGCCGATCGTCTGGTGATCGGCGAGCAGGACGATCGGCTGGCCGGAACCCGGAACCTGGATCGCGCCGGTCGAGATGCCGTCCGACACGATGTTGAACCCGCCGTGATGAACCAGCTTCGGACCGGTGAGGCGCAGCCCCATCCGATCCGCTTCGGCGGTGACCTCGTAAGGATCGGCAAAGAACCGGGCGAGCGAGTCCGGTTCGAACCAATCCTCCTGCGGCCCCGGCACGACGCGAATCGGCCCGTCGCCATAGGCGATGGCGTCGCCGCGCCGGTCCGGACCGGGCGGCGGCGCCGGGCGACGCAGCGCCAAGCGGTCGCCGGCGGCGAGATTGCGCCCGTGCAGCCCGCCGAAGCCGCCGCGGGCATAGGTCGACCGGCTGCCCATCACCGGGTCGAGCGCAAAGCCGCCGGCCACGGCCAGGGCGCAGCACGCGCTGTCGATGAAGCCGCCGACCGACACCCGGGCGCCGCGGCCGATGGTGACGCTGCGCCCGGCAGCGACGGTCGCACCGTTGATGGTCAGACCGACCTCGGACCCGACGAGCGCGAGCCGCGCGGATGCCGTCTCGATCGTAAAACGCGGACCGAAGGCCAGGATTTCCAGCACCGCCTCGTCCTGATCATTGCCGACCAGCGCATTGGCCAGCCGTGCCGCCAGCGGATCGAGCGCGCCGGAGACCGGGACGCCGTAGCGCTGGAGCCCGAACCGCCCGCGATCCTGGATCGAGGTGGCGAGGCCCGGCCGGTCGAAAACCAGGCAATCGCTCATGCTTGGCGGCATTCGCGCACCGGATCGAAGCCGGCAGCCGCGCCGATCCGGCCGTGCTCGGCCGCATCGATCGCGCGGAAGCGCACATGGTCGCCCGGCGCCAGCAGCGCCGGCGGCGTGCGCCCCGGATCGAACAGCGGCACCGGGCAATTGCCGATGATATGCCAGCCGCCCGGACTCGCCGTCGGATAGATCACGCTGAGACGCAGCGCGACCGCGACCGAGCCGGCCGTCAGGCGCGTGCGCGGCGTCGTCCGGCGCGGCAGGTCGAAGCGCTGGTCGAGCCCGGCCAGAAACGGGCAGCCGGGCAGGAAACCCAGCATGGCGACGGTGAAGTCGGCGCCGGCATGGGCGACCGCGATTTCGGCCGGCCCGAGCCCGGTCACGGCGGACACGTGGTCCAGGTCCGGGCCGAACGCCGGATCGTAGCAGCACGGCAGCAGCCAGTTCCGGCCGGCGGATTCCGGCGCGGTGTCGGCTGGGGCAAGCGCCGAGATCGAGGCGGCGAGCTCGGCTGCACTGGTCGCGAGCGGGTCGTAATGGATCATCAGCGACCGGAAGCTCGGCACGGTCTCGACCACGCCCGGCAGGCGCGCCGCCGCGACCGCGCGGTCGAGCGCCTGCACCGCGGCGATCAGCGCCGGATCGATCGCCGCGCCGAACTCGACGACGAGCGCCGCGTCGCCGGCCGGGAGATAGCGTGGCGTCATGCGCCGGACCTATTCGGCCGCGATCCCGGTGTCCTCATCTTCTTCGAGTTCGATCCGATGCGCGCGTTCCCAATCCACCATGTAGTCGCGCATGATCGGCGCGGCGTCGATGCGTTTCGCCAACTGCATCTGGAATACCATCTGGTTGCCGGCGCGCAGGCTCGCCTGGGAGCCGGCCAGATAGAACTCCCACATCCGGCAGAACCGTTCATCGTAGAGCGCCGCGGCCTGGTCGCGCTTGGCCATGAACCGGGCGAGCCAATGCCGCAGCGTTTCCGCATAGTGCAGGCGCAGGATCTCGACATCGGTCACCCATAGATCGGTGCGCTCGACGCGCGGAATCACCTCGGACAGCGGCGGAATGTAACCGCCGGGGAAAATATATTTCCGGATCCAGGGATTCGTGTCGTAGGCGCCGTCGCGCTGGCCGATCGCATGGAGCAGGGCCACCCCGTCCGGCACGAGCAGGCGGCTGACCGTGTTGAAGTATGTCTGGAAATGCGGCCCCCCGACATGCTCGAACATGCCGACCGAGACGATCCGGTCATAAGTCCCGGTCTCCTCGCGATAATCGCGCAGGAAAAACCGCACCCGGTCGGACAGGCCGGCAGCGGCGGCGCGCTCCGTGGCGCGTTTGTGCTGTTCGACCGACAGTGTCAGGCCGGTCACATCGGCACCGGTCTCGCGCGCCAGGTAAAGCGCCAACCCGCCCCAGCCGGAACCGATATCGAGGACCTTGAGGCCCGGCCGCAGCAGCAGCTTGGCGGCGATGTGGCGCTTCTTGTTGGCCTGGGCGGTTTCCAGATCGTCGCTGCGATCGCGGAAATAGGCGCAGGAATATTGCCGGTCGGCATCGAGGAACAAACCGTAGAGTTCGCCCGACAGGTCGTAATGATGCGCAACATTCGCCTGGGACTTGCGAATCGGGTTATATTGGTGAAGCCAGCGTATCCAGGGCCCAAAGCCGTTCCAGAGCGGCGTCAGCAGCGATGGCGGTGCTCCGGTCTGGTTCTGCACCATGAGCAGGAGCAGGTCGTAAATCGTGCCGTTTTCGACGGTGAGCGTGCCGTTCATATAGGCTTCGCCGAGCGCCAGCCGCGGATTGAGGCCCAGCCGCCATTCCGTGCCCCGATCGTGGATGCGGACCGTGAGCGCCGGCCCCGTCTCGCCGCCAAAAGTCTGAGCGCGGCCATTCGCGCCGATCACGGTCAAACGGCCGTGGCAGACCAGCCGAGCGAGCAAGGGAGCGAGAAGCATGCAAGACCTCCGCGGGCTGCTCCGGCCGCATTCGATGGTCCGGAGGGGGTGATCGGACGAGACTCGGTCGGGCCCGGCGTGTTTCCGCTCGAGCCATGATTCATGGCAACAATTCCGACATTTATGTGAATTGGTTGCAAGGGCCGAGCGGCGTTCCGAGGCGGTTTTTGCGGCGTCGCAGCGCCCCCCGGGCCATCCGATTCCCGTTTGTCGCTAACCGATCATCGGTCTGAATCGCCCTGATAGATTCGGACGGCTTTCGGATGGTGATCCTGGTCCAGCGAGGCAAGAGTATGCTCGACCAGTTCGGCGAAGCGCGGCGGGCCGTCGATCCGGACCTGATCGGTGCCGCGGGCATGTTTCACCGCGTAACGCGGATCGCTGATCCCGAGCCGGTCCAACTCCGCGGTCAGCGCCTCGAAATTCGCATGGCCGAGCGGCATCAGCCGCCGGACCCGCTCGCTTTCGGCGCTGATCACCAGACTGTGGCCGTCATAGTACCAGTTGAAGCCGTATTGCGCGCCGAGGCGGTCGAGCAGCGCGCCCGGCGCCAGCGCCGGCAGCCGGCCGGCGACATGGCCCTGGACAGCGGCGGAAATCGCGACCTCGATACCGAGTTTTTGGCCGAAGTCAGTCAGAAACAGCGACACATCCTGGTCGACCAGCGCGGCCGGGACGGGTGCGTCGGGCCAGGGCGGGGTGGCGGCCGGCGCCGTTGGCGTCGCCGCAAGAAACCAAGCGAGCATCAAGGCGGCGGCCGCCACGGATGCGGGCTTGCGCAGAATGCGCGTGCGAATCGGAGTCGTGAACATTGGATTGGGGGTCCTTGCAGCGGCGGGGCAATGGGTTGGACTTTCCCGTCGGTCGAGCGGGTCCCATCTGTAAAACTAACGCAAATCACCGGTATCGACGACGTTTCTTTTGCGGCCTGCCGCTCGATGTCGCGCCTTGGCAAAGAGATCACCGGCATCGATCGGGTCGCGCAGAAGATCCGGTTGTGGATCGGCAGGTGCGTTGGGTGTCGAAACTTGTCACAACAATGTCGCATGCTGGTTAGTGTCGAGTCGATTGCGAGAGGAAGGCATCATGATTGCGGAAAACGGGCTGATAACGATATCGGCGAGCGCCGGCCCTGCCGAAACTGCGTCGCGACTGGCGGCGGCGATTGCGGCGCGCGGCCTGACGCTCTTCGTCCGCATCGATCACGCTGCCGGCGCCGCTGCGGTCGGTCTCGCGCTGCGGCCGACCGAATTGTTCGTCTTCGGCCATGCCAAGGGCGGGACGGCGCTGATGCTGGCCAATCAGACCGCGGGCCTCGACTTGCCGCTGAAGGCTTTGATCTGGCAGAATGCGGACGGGGTCACGCAAATCACCTATGATGATTTGCGGTGGCTAGCGGGTCGGCACGGCTTGGCCGGCGATGTCTTGAAAAATGTCGGCGCGCTGGCGGCCGGCCTCGACGCTTTGCTGCAGGAGGTCGCGCGGCCGGCGTAAGCGCGGGGCGCGGCGTCCGCGGGCGTGGCGTGATCGGCGGTTTGCCGTATCATGGCCGCGATCCGGCGCTGCCGGCTTTGCAGGAGGTGCGGGCGAGATGGTGGATGAGGCGGCGCTGGCACGGCAGTTCGACTATGTCCTGGCCGATGCGACCATACCGGAGCTGCCGAATCCCTATCACGGCAAGGTTCGCGACAATTACGATCTGCCGGATGGCAGACGGATCATCATCGCGACCGACCGCCTGAGCGCCTTCGACCGGATCCTCACCGTCGTCCCGTTCAAAGGCCAGGTCCTGACCCAGATCGCCCGGTTCTGGTTCGAGGCGACCGCGGATCTCTGTCCGAACCACGTGCTGTTCTATCCCGACCCCAACGTCCTGGTGTGCCGGCGCCTGCAGATCCTGCCGGTCGAAGTGGTGGTGCGCGATTACCTCGCCGGTACGACCTCGACCTCGATCCTGTCGATGTACAAGGCGGGGCAGCGCGAGATGTACGGCATCAGCCTGCCGGACGGGCTCCGCGCCAATGAGAAGCTGCCCGAAACCATCATCACCCCGACCACCAAGGCGTTCGACGGCGGCCATGACGCGCCGCTGAGCGAAACGCAGATCGTCGCCGGCGGGCTCCTGACGAGTGCGCAATGGCGCGACGTCTCCGGCTTGGCGCACGCGCTGTTCGCGCGCGGGCGCGCTATGGCGGCTGCGCGCGGTCTCATCCTGGTCGACACGAAATACGAATTCGGCCTCGACCCGTCCGGGCGCATCATTCTGGCCGACGAGATCCACACCCCGGACAGCAGCCGCTACTGGTTCGCGGCGAGCTATCGGGAGCGCTTCGAAGCGGGTGCAGCACCGCAGAGCTTCGACAAGGATTTCGTGCGCAGCTGGGTTGCGGCGCGCTGCGATCCCTATCGCGACGCCATTCCCGAAATCCCGCGCGCGGTCGTGCTGCAGGCGGCGCGGGTCTATATCGACGCCTTCGAGACGATCACGGGCGGGCGCTTCGATCCGCCCGAGCCGACCGGACCGATCCTGGAGCGGATCCGCCGCAATCTGGCGGCGTTCTTTCCCTGATCCGAGGGTGACGGTCCGGGCCGGACAGATCCTCGAGACGCGCGTTCATCATCGCATTTGCGCGGCGAATGCCTCGATACTTTCTATTTTTTGGTGAGATTTGGTTGGACATCGTGGCCGAATTCTGATCCTATATTGAAGATGCGAACTTCAATTGGGGGCAGATAGCATGTTTTCATTGTCTGACTTCTTTTCATTCGAAAAGTATCTGACCCCGACGGTAATCAAGATCGTCTATTTTATCGGGCTCATCGTGATTGCGCTGGCGACGCTCGTTGGCTTCCTCGGCGGGCTGTTCTCGTTCACTTTCACGGGGATTATCGGCGCCCTGTTGGTGCTGGTGGGCGGCGCGGTCGGCATATTGTGGTGGCGCGTGATCATCGAAACGACGATCATCTTCTTCGGCATCGTCGATCGTCTCGCCGAGATCCGGGACCGCTTGCCGCCGCGTTAGAGGCCGCTGCGCTGGAGGCTTCGAAGCGGCCGATCGCCTCGTCACGATATTGGTTGCGGGCACAGGCTGCGGGCAGATGATCGCAGGAAATGCCCGGGGGCGCTCATGGGCCGGCCGGCGCGCCGGGAATGGCTCGTCTTGTATTGCCCAGGCGATGATGCTTCTCTCGCGCGGAGCGGCGGGGCGGGGGAGCGCGGCGGTCGATGACGGCAGAGGCGAGTGAGTCCGGCGAAAGCGAACATGCCAGCGGCGTGCTGCCGTCACAGGCGCTGCGCGACGCGATCACGCACGGGATCATCGGCGCCGATGCGGTGATCGACGACAGCCAGGTACAGCCGGCTAGCCTGGATCTGCGGCTGGGGCCGGTCGCCTACCGGGTGCGGGCCAGCTTCCTGCCGGGCCGCCACTCGACGGTCCGCCAGCGCCTCGAATCGGTCGAGATGCATGAGGTCGATCTCGCGCACGGCGCGGTGTTCGAACGGCATTGCGTGTATATCGTGCCGCTGCTCGAACATGTGAAATTGCCCCGGCGCTTGAGTGCGGTGGCCAATCCCAAGAGTTCGACGGGCCGGCTCGATGTCTTCGCCCGGCTGATCACCGATTTCGGCACGGAATTCGACCGGGTCGAGGAAGCCTATGCCGGACCGCTCTATGCCGAGATCAGCCCGCGCGCCTTCAGCGTCCGCGTGCGCGCCGGGACGAGGCTGATGCAACTGCGCCTGCGCCGGGGCGCGCCGACGGCCAGCGATACCGCGCTGCGCCGTCTCCATCAAGCGGTGGGGCTTGTGAATGCCGCGCCGGGCGAGGAGAACATCAAGGGCGGCCTGGCGTTCACCGTCGACGTCCAGGGCGATCCCGAAACCGGCATCGTGGGTTATCGCGCGCGCCGGCATGCCGGGCTGATCGATACCGACCTCATCAACCATTATGATCCGCTGGATTTCTGGGAACCGATTCAGGCGCGCGGCGGCGGGATCATCCTCGATCCGGACGATTTCTATATCCTGGCCTCCAAGGAAGCGGTGGTCGTGCCGCCCGACCATGCCGCGGAGATGCTGGCCTATGATTCCCTGGTCGGCGAGTTCCGGGTCCATTACGCCGGTTTCTTCGATCCCGGTTTCGGCGCGGCCGAGACCGGCGGCGCCGGCAGCCGGGCGGTGCTCGAAGTGCGCGCGCATGAGGTGCCGTTCCTGATCGAAGACGGCCAGATCGTCGGCCGCCTCATCTATGAACGGCTGACCGCCCGGCCGGACAAGCTCTACGGGACGGCGATCGGCTCGACCTATCAGCGCCAGGGGCTGAAACTGGGCAAACAGTTCAAGCCGATGCGGTAGGACGCGGGCGAACGGCAATATTGCCTGTGCACCGCCGGAAACCCTCATATCCGTCGAAGTCGCTGGGCAATTGAAGCACCGGGGCTTAGTCTCGCGCCGCTTCTCATGAACTGGGACCGCAGCCGATGGCAGCGTATGATTTCGATCTCTTCACGCTCGGCGCCGGTTCCGGCGGCGTTGCCGGGTCGCGGCGGGCGGCGAGCTACGGCGCCAGGGTCGGCATCGCCGAAGCCGTGCGCGTCGGCGGCACCTGCGTGCTGCGCGGCTGCGTGCCGAAGAAATTGCTCGTCTATGCCGCGCATTTCGCCGATGACTTCGCGGATGCCGCGGGCTTCGGCTGGACCGTGCCGGAGCCGAGCTTCGACTGGCCGACCCTGATCGAGCGCAAGAACCGCGAGCTCGACCGGCTGAACGGCATCTACCTCAAGCTGCTGGCCGATGCCGGCGTCCGGCTGTTCGACGGCCGGGCGCGGCTGCGCGACGCGCATACCGTCGAGATCGGCGACCGGCGCGTCACCGCCGAGCGGATCATGATTGCGACCGGCGGCCGGCCGGTGTTGCCGCCGGTGCCGGGCATCGAACACGCGATCACCTCCAACGAAGCGCTCGATCTGCCATCCCTGCCGCGCCGCATTACGATCGTCGGCGGCGGCTATATCGCCGTGGAGTTCGCCGGTATCTTCCAGGCGCTTGGGGTCGAGGTGACCTTGGTGCTGCGCGGCGATGCGATCCTGCGCGGCTTCGACGAGGATGTGCGCGACAGCCTGACGACCGAGTTGCGCGGGCGCGGCATCGCCATCAGGCCGCGGACCGATGTGATGCATATCGAAAGGACCGGATCCGGCCTCGTGCTGACCGACCGGCACGGCGCCAACAGCGTCACCGACGTGCTCATGTACGCGACGGGCCGCGAACCCAATTCGTCCGGGCTGGGGCTGGAGCAGGTGGGCGTGACCCTGGGCGACAAGGGCGCGGTCGCGGTCGACGACTGGTCGCAGACCTCGGTGCCCGGCATCTATGCCGTCGGCGACGTCACCGACCGGATCAACCTCACGCCGGTCGCCATCGCCGAGGCGCGCGCTCTGGCCGAGACGTTGTTCAACGCCAACCCGACGAAATTCGACCGGACCGGCGTGCCGAGCGCCGTGTTTTCGCAGCCGCCGGTCGCCACGGTCGGCCTGACCGAGGCCGAAGCCCGGAGCCGCCTGGGCGCCGTCGATATCTACCGCACGAAGTTTCGGCCGATGAAGCACACCTTGTCCGGCCGCGAGGAGCGGGTGATGATGAAACTGGTGGTCGAGCGCGCGAGCGACCGCGTCGTCGGCTGCCACATGGTCGGGCCGGACGCGCCGGAAATCATCCAGGGCCTGGCGATCGCCTTGAAATGCGGCGCCACCAAGCGGCAATTCGATCAGACGGTCGGCATTCATCCAACCGCGGCCGAAGAATTCGTCACCTTGCGGGACAAGCTTCCCGAGCCGATTTCCAAAGCAGCGGAATAAGGCAACAGAGCTTGGAGGGCATCGTCATGGCACAGTCCTGGTCCCCCGATTCGTGGCGCTTGCGCCCGGTCCAGCAGTTGCCGGAATATCCCGATCCGGCAGCGCTGGGCGAGGTCGAAGAGCGGCTGCGCAACTACCCGCCCTTGGTCTTCGCCGGCGAGGCGCGGCGCCTCAAGGCGGCGCTCAAGGACGCGGCCGAGGGCAGGGCCTTTCTGCTGCAGGGCGGCGATTGCGCCGAAAGCTTCGCCGAATTCCGTGCCAACAATATCCGCGACACGTTCCGCGTGCTGCTGCAGATGGCGGTCGTACTGACATTCGGTGCCGCCTGCCCGGTGGTCAAGCTCGGGCGCATGGCCGGGCAATTCGCCAAGCCGCGCTCCTCGCCGGTCGAGATCGCGGGCGATGTCAGCCTGCCATCCTATCGCGGCGACATCATCAACGGTCAGGACTTCACCGCCGAGGCGCGGGCGCCCGACCCGCAGCGCATGCTGCAGGCCTACAGCCAATCCGCCGCGACCCTCAACCTGCTGCGCGCTTTCGCGCAAGGCGGCTATGCCGACCTGCATCAGGTGCATCTGTGGAACCAGGGCTTCGTCGCCCGCTCGCCGCAGGGCGAACGCTATCGCGCGTTGGCCGACCGGCTGACCGAGACTTTGGATTTCATGGCGGCCTGCGGCTTCACCTCGGCGACCAGCCCGCAGATCCGCGAGACCGAATTCTTCACCTCGCATGAGGCGCTGCTGCTGCCTTACGAGCAGGCGCTGACCCGGATCGATTCGACCAGCGGCGATTGGTACGATTGCTCGGCGCATCTGGTCTGGATCGGCGACCGCACCCGCCAGGCGGAAGGCGGCCATGTCGAATTCATGCGCGGCATCAAGAACCCGATCGGGCTCAAGGCCGGGCCGAGCATGAAGCCGGACGATCTGCTGCGGTTGATCGACATACTGAACCCCGAAAACGAGCCGGGGCGCCTCTCCATCATTGTCCGCATGGGCGCCGACAAGGTGGCGGAAGGTCTGCCGCCGCTGCTGCGCACGGTTCGACGTGAGGGGCGGGCGGTTCTGTGGGTTTGCGATGCGATGCATGGCAACACGGTCACCGCCGGCGGCTACAAGACGCGCTCCTTCGACCGGATTCTGAAGGAAGTCCGCGGTTTCTTCGACGCGCACCGCGCCGAAGGCACCTATGCCGGCGGCGTGCATTTCGAGATGACCGGCCAGGACGTGACCGAATGTATCGGCGGCGCCCAGGAGATTACCGAAGCACGGCTCGGCGACCGCTACCACACCCATTGCGACCCGCGGCTCAATGCCAGCCAGGCGCTCGAACTGGCCTTCCTGGTCGCCGAGGAGCTGAAGCAACGGCGCCTCGCGGCGCCGCGGCTGCCTGCCGTCGCCGCCGTTTCCTGACATGGGCGAGACCGCGGCGGGGGCGCAGATCGACGCCGCGGTGCCGCGTCTCACCGATGCGTATTTCCTGCGGACCAAGGCGATCGTCGAGAAATTCGGCGACAAACGCGTGGCTTATGCCGTGTTCATGCGGCGTCCCGTCGTGTTCGCACCCCGATTGGCGCTGGATTTCCTGGACCGGGCCGCGACCGAGCGCGGCGTGAGTTTCGATATCGAGCAGCGGCATGAAGAAGGCGCCTGGGTCGGTGCCGGCGAGCCGATGCTCTACATCACCGGCTCGCTGCGGCATCTGGTCGATCTCGAAACACTCTATCTGCAGCGGCTGGGTGCGCCCAGTGTCGCGGCCTACAACGCCTACACGATGTGCCTCGATCTGCCGAAGGTCGGATTTCTCGCGATGGATGCGCGTCATTGCGCCGGGGCGGAAATGGCCGACATGATGGCCTACGCCGCCGCCATCGGCTCGGCGGCGGCACAGCGCGAAATCGGGGCGGTCGGATTCATCGGGAATGCCACGACCGAGACCGCCCATTGGTTCGGGCGCGAGGAGGGGCTGGGCACGATGCCGCATGCCTTGATCGGCTATGCCGGGTCGACGCTGCGGGCGGCGGAACTCTATGCCGAGACGTTTCCCGGCGAGCCGATGACGGTGCTGGTCGATTATTTCGGGGCAGAAATCACGGATTCCCTGGCCGTTGCCCGGTGCTTCCGGGACTCGGCCGAAGCCGGGCGCCTGTCGTTGCGCCTCGATACCCATGGCGGCCGCTATGTCGAAGGGCTGGATCTGGCCTCCTCCTATGCCGTGCTCGAGCGGAATTGCCCGCAAGCGATCCGCGGCTATCGGACCGAGGCCGAACTGCGCTATCTCGTCGGTACCGGCGTCTCGGCCGCCGCGATCTGGCTTCTGCGCCGCACGCTCGACGGCGCCGGCTTTCCGGCGGTCAAGATCGTCGCTTCCAGCGGCTTCGGACCGGCCAAATGCCGGATGATGGCGGTGGCGCAAGCGCCGATCGACGTGATCGGCACCGGCTCGTATCTGCCGGAGCAATGGACGGAGACCTACGCCACGGCCGATATCGTCGCCTATGACGGCGTGCCTTCGGTCAAGCTCGGCCGGGAATTCCTGCTGCAGCAGCGTTAAGGTAGTCGGCGCTGATGACGGGCGGCGCCCCGGCGTCGCCGCCCGTCATCGGCGCGAAATAGGGCCGTCTGGGCGGTCCGCCGGGAAATTCGAAGAAGGCGCGAAGCATGCGGAGCCGGGCATAGGTGCCCGTTTGGACAAACGCCTGATCGGCAAAGCGGCGCGGCTATCGATTCGGATGATGTAGGGAGCTGGCGGCCGTCATGGGGTGGTCGCTCGCCAGCTCTTATTTGTCACCAGTCTTTGCCGCGGGGTGGTGAGGGCGAAATCCTCCTGATGCGAGACCGAGAACGCAAACATCGCGACGGGACAGTCGGCTTCGAGCCGCATGGCGAGATGTCCCGACCAGGCTGCCGGGGCGAGCCTGATCAGCCCGCCCTGCGATGCGCCCGTCCGACCGGACAAGACGCCAAAAAAGCCAATCGTCCGCTTGTGCGGCGGTCCGGCCGCTTCCTTGCTATTCTTCGCCGAAGCCGTAGAGCCGGGCCGGGTTTTCGACCAGGATCAGGTGGCGCAACCGCGACTCCGGCGCCCAGAGCGCCAGCAGGTCGAGCAGATCGCCGTCATTGACCATGTGCCCGCTGATCGCGGTATGCGGCCAGTCGGAACCCCAGACCAGCCGGGTCGGATCGGCTTCGATCAGCGCGCGCGCGAAGGGTAGCGTGTCATGGAACGGGGCGCCGGCCGAGGAGGAGCGGTAGGCCCCGGATAGCTTGACCCAGCAGCGGCCGCCGCGCATGAGGGCGAGGAGGCATTCGAAGCCCCGGTGCTCGATGCCCTCGGCCGTCGGCATATGGCCGAGATGTGCCACGACGAGATCGACCGGCAGCCGCTGCAGCCGAGGCATCAGCGCCGGCAGGTGGCGCGCGTCCGCCAGCAGCTCGATATGCCATTGCAGCCGCTCGATCCGCCGCGCCAGCGCTTCCAGCCGCTCCAGCCCGACCCCGCCTTCGAACAGCAGGTTAACCCGGGCGCCGCGGACGCCGTCGCCGGCCAGGGCCTCCAAGGTGGCCTCCTCGATGTCGGCATCGATCGCCACCACGCCGCGCAAGGTGTTGCGGTGCCGGGCCAGCGCCTGCAGCATGCAGGAATTGTCGGTGCCGAAGATGCTCGGTTGCACCAGCACGCCGCGGCTCAAGCCCAGAATCTCGAGCATGTGGCGATAGGCGGAAAGCGTTGCCTCCGGCGGGGTGTAGCTGCGCACCGGCTGCAGGGGGAACAGACTCAGCGGTCCGATGACATGGGCATGGCAATCGCACGCATCCGGCGGCATCTCGAATGCGGGCGGGCGCGGCGCCGGGTCCGGTCCGAGGCACAGGGGCGCGTCTTCATCCTGCGGCATGATGCGTAGCCTCCTCGGTGAAACCCGGACCTATTCCCAACCGGCGCGGGCCATGACTTTTTCCGCTTCCGGGGCGAATTTGCCGAGTTTGGCCAGCGCCCCGGCATCGGTCTTGAATGGGCCCAGCGCCGTCAGCACCGGCGCCGCCGGGACGTCCGGCCGGACCGGGTACTCGAAATCGGCGCTGGCGAACTTCGCCTGAATGTCCGGGCGCAGCAGAAAGGCGATCAGCGCTGCTGCCGATTTGGGGTGCGGCGCGTCCTTCAGCAAGCCCACCCCGGCCAGATCGATCTGCGTGCCGCGCGTCGCCTGATCGGGAAAGACGACGCCCAGATTGGCCACGATCTCGGTTTCCGTCACCTTGTCCGAGGCGGCGAAGCGCGCCCAGAAGCGTGTGTTGACGACGGCGATATCGGCGTCGCCGCCGGCCAGCGCTTCCAACTGGCTGCTGTCGCCGCCCTGCGGCGGCCGGGCGAAATTGGCGACCAGCCCGCGCGCCCAGTCCTCCGCCGCCTCGGTGCCGTTCGCGTCGATGAGCGAGGCGACCAGCGCGATGTTGTACGGGCTGCTGCCGGAGCGCACGACGATCTTGCCGCGCAGCTTCGGGTCGGCCAAATCTTCATAGTTCGACACATCGGCGGGGTCGGCGCGGTCCTTCTGGTAGACGATGACGCGCGCCCAATAGGCAAGGCCGACCCAACGGCCGTCGGGATCGCGGAAATCGCGCGGTACGGCAGGGTCGACGGACGCGGCCGGCAATTTCTGCAGCAGCCCGGCCTCGGCCGTTCGCCACAGCGTCGCAACACCGGACGAGATCAGCAGGTCGGCGCCGGGCGCCTTGCCCTGCAGCCGCTCCAGAAGATCTTCGAATTCGCCGTCGACCACATCGACCTTGATCCCGGTCTCCTTGGTGAAAGCGGCGTATACGGCGGCATCCTCGACCTGATGGCGGCTCGAGAGCACGGTAACGCTGTCCGCCGGCGGGTCGGCGGCGGCGGTGCGAAGGCCGGAGAGCACGATCGCAGCGGGAAAGAAGCAAGCGAGCAGGGCCGCGATGCGTGGCGTCATTCTTGTCCTGGTCTCGGCTGTCCTGAGCTTGGCAATGCGGGGCCGACGGTATTGGATCTTGCTGGCTGAGACCGAGTTATGGTGCGTCAAGGCAGGCGGTCACGGGCCTGCTCCTAGGCAAATTCAATGTGGCTTTAGCCGCTCCGCGCTGCTTCGGCAACCATGCTACTGCAGAACCATGTGCGGAGGTATGCCGTATCGTGCCGATCGGCGCTGGTTGCGCGGCGGTGCGCGGCCGGCGAGTGATGACCAACTGACGCAGGCCGGGGCTTTGCCGGCGATAACTCTTGCACAAAGCTTGCGGCAGCCGTGTCGTCCTGCCGATACTGACAAATTGCGACCAAGGTTTTCACCACCATGAATCAACCGCCGCGTGCCGCCAACTCTGCGATCGAGTCGAAGATTCCGGCGGTGTCCGAGCCGCCGTCCGCTGCGGCGCCGAACAAGCCCGGCAAGGACCGGGCGATCGAGAATCGGCGGCGGATCGAGGCGGCTGCGCTGGCATTGTTCACCACGCAGGGCTTCCACGGCACCAACAACAGGGAAATCGCCGAACGGGCCGGCGTCTCCACGGCCGCGATATATCTGCACTATTCCAGCAAGGAAGCGATCTTCGTCGATCTGGTGCAGCAATACCGGACGCGCATGACCGAGTGGTTCGAATGGACAGTCGACAGTCTGAAGGAGCCGTTCTCTAAGCGCGATCTCGAAGCGCTGGCGTCGATGATCTGGACTCGGATGCGCGACCAGCGCGAATACATGCTGCTGGTGCTGATCGACGTGATCGAGTTCAAGAACCGGCACTTCGCCGAATTCTTCCATGACATGCCGGACCGGCTCCGCCGGCTGCTCGGGCCCGGTTTGGTGGTGGTGGTGGAACGGCCGGGCTGGCGCGGGCACGATCCGGCCTTCGTGCTGGCCGCCGTGTACAACTACTTCTTTCATTGCGCGCTCCTGGAAAACTACATGCAGGGCGAACGGCATCTCGGTGTCGACAATGCCCAGGCCATCGGCGGCTTCGTCGATCTCTTGAGCGAAGGCCTGATGCCGTCGCCTGTTCCGTTGCGGCGTTCGGCGTCGGCAGCGCGACGCCGGGACATCGAGCGCGCCGCCCGAGACCGTATCGAGTTCATCCGCCTGCTGTGCGGCCGTTTGTGGAATCCGCCGCCGGAGATCCTGTCACGGCTGTCGGGCAAGAAGACCGATGAAAATGCGGTCAAGCGGCCGATCCTGTTCCTGCCGGAAATTGCACCGGACCGGCCGGATGAAAATCAGTTGCGGATCGAGGCGGCCGCCCTGGAATTGTTCACGACGCGCGGCTTCCACGGCACCCATATCCGCGACATCGCGGACAAGGCCGGTCTTTCGCAAGGGACCATCTATACCTACTATGCCAAGAAAGAGTCGATATTCGACTCGCTTGCCCGCAGCTACCAGGCGTGCATGGTCCGCTTCACGCGGCGGGTCATCCTGGCGCTCGACGATCCGTTTTCCAAACACGATCTGCGCCTGCTCGCCTGGTCGGTCCGGTCGATGGTCTATGACGACGCGCAATACATCCTGCTGATGTTCATCGACGTCGTCGAGTTCAAGAGCCAGCACTTCGCCGATCTGTTTCGCGACACACCGGCGCGGCTCCGCCACCTGCTGGGTCCCGTGCTCGACAAGGCGAGAGCGCGGCCGGGCTGGTGCGGGCTCGATCCGGCGTTCGCGCTTGCCACGATTTATTTCTTCTTTTTCAACTACTTTGTCATTGAAGGCCTGATGCGCGGGGATCAGCATCTGGGTGCGCCGGAGGAAGAAGCGATCGAACGTCTCATTGATTTGTTTTCCTCCGGCCTGTGGGCGCAGACCGAAGGCCATCAGCCCTAGCCGAAAATGCCCTGACTGACTGCTCATTCTTTTGAACGAACGGTCATTGATTCGCCGCTGAAGGTCGTGGTAATCCTGTTTGCGCGAATCAGACGGCCTCTTCGCACCGCTTATGGCAGTGCAGACCAGCAAGGCACGCTCATTCCCTCTGGTTCGGCCCGGCAGAATAGCCGCGGTCCAGCCGCCCAACCCGGCTGAACACGCGGTATAGGAGGGAGGACGACTATGAAAAGTAGAAAGACGGTTCCGCTCTATCGGCGGCGCCGCGACGCGATGCTTTTCGCGGCCTCGATGGCCAGCGGCTTGGCGCTGACGATCGGTTCGGCCTCGGCGCAGACGACGCCGCCCAATTTCATCGAATTCGAAAGCGGTCAGGTGCGGCCGCTGGCGATTTCCGCGGATAAGAGCACGCTGTTTGCGGTGAACA
>Ga0181519_10000326_pt1 | contig 44914 bp, 38 predicted proteins | sample PEATcosm2014_Bin_26_FD_121102 | JGI IMG/M metagenome (GOLD analysis project Ga0181519, IMG submission 121102) | Peatland microbial communities from MTU Mesocosm Facility, Houghton, MI, USA - PEATcosm2014_Bin02_10_metaG | ecosystem: Environmental > Terrestrial > Soil > Wetlands > Peat | place...
GCCCTCAACATCCTGCGCGCAAATGCCGTCGCCAACATTCGCCGCGAACTCTACGTCAACGCGCTAAACCCTGAAAACGCCATGGCATACGCCGTCACATGATCAGAACTGAACAGCCCTGGTGGACGATCCAACTTCTTCGAGCGCCCAGACCCGCGCCGTTGCAGATGACCAAATCGCAGTTCTTCGCGCTCCAAGTAACTGCCGGCCGTCTGCAGCGGCACGATCGGATAAAATTTCTCTTATGAGTTATCAATGATTGTGATATTTTCTCTACAAAGAGGAAACTCTCGCAGAGAAATCAAATGATCGGATGGCATATAGCAAAAGATCGGCGGGTCGTTGCGGGGGTCGGGACATCGATCGCGGTAATGACCATGCTGTCGGCACCGCCGGCTCGGGCGGTCACGGAGCAGGAAGTCGGGCCGATCGCCCAAATCACCCTTGATGCCGCAGTCGAGCCGCGGGCGGTTCCGGGCGTAACGGCGGGCATTGCTTTCAAGGACGGCGTAACTTGGCAAGGCGCGGCCGGATACTCGAATTCCGACCATACGATGCCGATGCAGCCGCTCGATCAGATGCGGATCGGCAGCCAGACCAAGACCTATACTGCGACGGTAGTTCTCGAATTGACGGACAAGGGTATCCTGAAGCTGGGTCAGACCTTATATCAGCTGATGCCCGAACTGCACGTGCCGAACGACCGACAGATCACCCTCGTCAACCTGCTCGACATGACGTCCGGAATTCCCGACTATCTGATCAGCGGTTCGCTGCATATGCCTGGGAAGACCGTTCTCGATGAATGGGTCGTCACCGGTGGACAGGCGATCTATACGCCGGCTGAATTGGTCCAGGCTTCGAACGGCGTGCCGCCCGCCGACCGGCCAGCATTCGGCGTGATGAGCTACAGCAATACCAATTTCGTCATTCTCGGCATGATCGCGGAAAAATATGGCTGCTCGGTCGGCGGTAACACGATCCACTGCACCTATGAGACGTTGCTGAAAGGCGGAGTGCTCGATCCCGTCGGGCTGAATGCCACCGCATTGCCGCTCGACGAAAAATTTACGATTAAGGACTTCAGCAACGGCTATGGGCGGATCGTTGGCGGGGCGCCGGTGACCGGCATGGTTTCGTTGGAGAACCCTGACGCCGATGCCTATCTTCCGTTCACCTTCATCAACCCTTCCGTGCCCGACACCGCAGGTGCGATGGTTTCGACGGTCGGCGACGAGGAAACCTGGATAACGCAGCTGGCCGGCAACAAGTTTCATCTGCTCTCGCCGAAGACGCAGACCGAGCGCCTGACCATGACGGTCCCCGGCAGCGTTGCCGGCGTTCCGGCTCGGTACGGGCTTGGAATTTACTATATGCGCTCCATGCTCGACAATGCCGACATGTTGGGTCATGCAGGTTCGATACCTGGTTACACGTCTCTTACGAACCGTCGCCTCGATACCGAGACGGATTACTCGGCAAATACCGCGACCTATGCCTTGACCGATGATTTTTCGGCGCTTGCGGTGGTATGGTTGCTCGACCGCAACGTCCAAAGCGCGCTCGGTGCCGCCGGCTCTTGTCCGGACTCGGAGGACGGCGGTCCGCCCGTAACCTGCGCCGGCGTGAACGTCAGGCAGGTGCCGGTGGTCGTGCGCAGTCCAACGACGGTGAAGCCGTCCGGCAAATTCTTCGAGACCTACATACCGCCGGCTTCGAGTTCCGCGGCCCCGACGCTCTTCCCTGCCGCCGTTCCCACCTTGGCCTCCTATATTCATGGCAAGCCCGAAATCGCGCTGCAGCAGAAGGCGGCGCTATTGATCGAGAAGCTCGCGGCGCTCGCCATGACCGGCAATCATTCGATCGGCGTGGATGTTCAGACGATTGGCGGCAATGTCGCGGTAGAGGGCGACATCACCAGCACTGGATTTGACGTCTTCGGCATCCGCGACAATGGTCAGGGCAACAAGACCATAGTCGACGGCCGCGTTATCAGTTCGGCCGTCTGGTGGAATCCCAATCTAAGCCTGCTGCCATCCGTTGCTATGGTCGCCCGACCGGACGACACTTCCGCGGCATTCGACATCGCCGCCGGAGCTTCCCAAGGCAAGTTGTCGATCGAGGGCACCGTACAAACGCAGAGGATCAAGACGGCTGCGATCCGTGCGGAGAGCGGCAGTGGCAGCTATGCGATCGATATCGGCAGCACGGGGAGGGTGATCGGCCCGATCCTTCTGGCCGGACAGGGGGCGATGCTGTCGATCCTGCCGAAGGGTCGCGCGCTCTATGTCGTCGAATCCGGGGAACTGATTCAGCAGAACGGCGGATCGGCGCCATTGCCCGGCAAGGTGGCGCGAGCGCGCACGAAATCGACGCCGCAACAGGCGGTCGAGGCCGCAATGGCACCGCTGGATGTCAGGACAGCCTCGTGCCGATTCGGGCCGGCGCTGGGCGTCCCCGGCGTGAATCTGCGGCCACAGGCGATTATCGAGCAGCAATTCGCAACGACCTTAGCTGACCCTTCGAATGGCGCTGGCCCGGTAATGTTGAGCTTGGCGGGTGCCGGCAACATCGTGAATATTGCCGGCAGCCTCGTCGGCGCCATTCCCGAGTCCAGTCAATCCGAGTATACGAAGTCGCTCATTGCCGTCCGCGACAGCGGAAGCGAAAATAAACTGACGGTCCAATCTGGCGGCATGATTGTCGGCGATATCGATATGCGTGGCAAGGACTCGTCGCTTCGCATCGACGGCACGGTCGAGGGCAATGTCTGGATCGCGGATGCTGTCAGCCTCTCGGGCGACGGCACAATTGCCGGCGTACTTACCGTCGGCGGCGTGCCGATGGCGCATTACGGGACATTGAAGATCTTGCCGCCACCATCATCGGAGATCGAGATCGGCTCGACCGAACAAAGGCTGCGCAAGCTTGGGGAAGTCCCTGGCGCATGCCTGCCGCGCGGATGAACCCGGACCGGCTTGACCCGACGCGGCGCTCGGCGAGACGGCGCGGCAGGTCTGGCCCGACGAAACGCAGATATGGGGCCGATTTCGCATGGGCTCTCTCACGCAATACGATGGTCGAACGTGCCGTCGCTGCCGATCGATACGTCGATCAATTTGATCGCTTCGCCCTGAGCCAGATGCTCCCGCAGTAACGCCGAGAGTTCCGGCGGCAAGCTTTGCGCCAATATTCGTTCGATATTGCGGGTGCCGCTCTCCGATTCCGCGCAGCGCTGGGTCCGAGCCGAAATGGGCTTTGTCGTTGTCAGTAACGCGGCGCTGAATCCGCCGCAGCTGCAGGGCCAGGATCTGGCGGATGATATTGTCCGCCAGCGGGAGATCGGGCATCAGGGTGAGGCGGCCGAGGAAGGCCGGCTTGAAGATCTTGAGCAGTTCGGGGCGCAGCGCCTCGGCCAGGCCGGCCGCATCCGGCCGCGTCTCGGGATCGGCGCACTGACTGGCGATCAGATCCGTTCCGGCATTCGACGTCATGATGATGATGGTGCCCTTGAAATCGATGTCGCGGCCCTCGCCGTCGCGCAGCACGCCCTTGTCGAACACCTGGCATGACCTTCACAGCCCGGAGGCCAAACGGGTCTTGAGCGAAGTCTACATTGCAGGTCAGGAGGCCGGTGGTCGGTTCGAGTGCCGACCTGGGATCGGGCACACCGGATAATCCGTCGCTCGCCGCCGGCGCATCGCGCGACATGCCGACGCCATTTCGTCGGTCGGCTGGCAGCGGATCAGCCGCAATCCCGCACCTTGCGCTCCAAGGAAGAGAACAATCTTTCAACGGCTACTCGCACCGCTGCAGAGGTTTTCGGCACGTCTTTCGCGATTTCCATTTGGTCTATGTGTGCCATGACCTCATCGAAACTTGTTCGCAGGAAGGCGTCGCCGTCGCCGTGCCAGGCCACGCGGACGAACAATTCATCCAGCACCAGGTGCAGCGCGCTGTGCTCGGCCTCGAGGCTGGCCAAGCGCCGCTGCTGCCTGATCAAATTCGCGGTCAGAATTCTCGCCTGGCTGGCCAGTTTCGCCTGCGCAAAGGCACCTACTTCGAGCGACGTCACCCGTTCTTCGAGCGTATCTGTCATTTTCGGCCTCCCAATGCATGGCGATACAGCTGTGGCGATAGGGGCGTGACCGGCGTAGCGCGAGCCTTGTCGGCGGGAATTCGTCGCTTTCGGCAAGCGGCTTGCTTGACGCTTGCCGCCGAGATTAATGCGTCAGGGTGAAAGTCCTCGCTGATTCTGGCCGCTCAGGCGCCGTTCGAATGAGGAGAAAGACCTCTCGACGACTGCGCGCACCGCTTCAGTCATCTTGGGCATCATTTGTGCGTCTTCAATCTGGTCGATCCGTGCCATGACGGCGTCGAAGCATTCTCGCAGCAGCGCCGCGTCATCGTCGCGACGGGCAGCAAGCAGGAACAGTTCATCGGTCACGAGATGCAATGCCCGGTGCTCGCATTCAAGCGCGCTTAAGCGGCGCCGCATTTTGCTTACGATTTCCTTCAACCATTCGATCTGGCCTGAGTGCTTTTCCTGTTCGCGAGAAAACGCTCTGAGCAAAACCAGCAGTTCGTCAAATTCGTCGGGCACTTCCATATCCAACGTCTTCGGGTGAGCAACTGATACGGTAATAAGCCTGCCGGTTCCACGCAAGTCACGAATATGGATTACAGTAGAAGTTAATCCTTGCTTGCCGCGCGCGATTTTCCTGTCGCCAAGAATGGTTGCTGCGGCAATGATCGCGTCTTGCCCGGTTCGGAGTGGCGATCTCTTACGAATTCGGCGCCATGCGAACTGCGCGTCTATCGTCTCTACCTTGACGATTGATCGCGATGATTCGGTGCGGCGCCATCGCCTCGGCGTTATTGCCGGTTCGGTTGCTTATTCTCTCGCGGTCCATCCCGTAATCGCTACGATGGCGTTGCATTTCGGTCGATCACGAGAACAAGCGAACGCCGTTCGTGGTCGCCGTCTCCGAGCTTCGACCGGCCTACGATTGTCGGCGAAGGGCGCGCCCCTGCGCGTCGGTTCCTCCCTGAACTTCCCGGCCGCGCGTTTCATCGGCGCGCGGCCGGTCCTTTGATGCGCCGGCGTGCCGCCCCTCCCGCAACGCCGTTTCGGCGAAGATCCGCTGCGCCTGCTGCCTATGGCGCGCGAATCGGTCCCGCGGCACGAGCGTGTCGCCGCTCTGGCTTCTCGTAGTACAGCACTAGCTCCCAGAGGCGTTTCGCGCGCTATGACGTGCAATTCCGCCCATCACGAAAAAGTATAAACGCACTAATATAGCCGGAACGATACGTGTCCGACGGGTCGTCGCGGCTGATTCGCTGGAGGATTTTTTCTCCTTATGATTTTACGCGAGTATGCAGGACTGCATCGCCGCAGATGCACTGGCGATGAATCTCATTGCAAGGGCGGTGGAAAAAACGTTTCATTGAATATCGCTCGCCGATAGTTGCGTTCAACGGGCCGGGGTGATGGGCTGCAGGGCGGACGGCGAGCGCGGGTGATGCTTTCCGAGCGGGACGGAATGAACATTGTCGCAAATCGCCATGATGCCGATCGGCGCCGCTGCTTTGTCGCGGTTGTCCGATGAATATCGCCCGCTTCGCGCCGGCTCGGCGCTCCTTCACGCTCCGCCGCGTGCGGCTGATTACCGGGCTGGTTCTTTTCGCCTATGTCGGGCTGCATCTCATCAATCATGCGCTGGGCAATATCTCGGTCGCCGCGATGGAGGCCGGGCTGGCGCTGCACAAGCTGGTGTGGCAGGGCGTGCTCGGCGCGCCGGTGCTCTACCTCTCGCTCGCCGCGCATTTCGGCCTCGGACTCGGAGCCCTCTACAAGAGGCGGCATTACGGCTGGACCCGCGGCGAGGTCGTTCAGCTGGTCCTGGGCCTGTCGATCCCGGTGCTGCTGATCAATCATGTGATCCAGACCCGCGTGGCGCTTAGCCTGTACGGGCTGGAGAAGGGGTATGCGCAGGAGCTTTACGCCTTCCACGTAGCGTCGCCGCTATTCGGCTGGCTGCAGCTTACCGTGCTGCTGATTTGCTGGGTGCACGGCACGCTCGGCCTCTATTACTGGCTGCGGCTGAAGTCCTTCTTTCCGGCTCTGGCGCCGTGGCTCGCTGCCGGGGCGGTGCTGGTACCTGTCCTGGCGCTCTTGGGCTATTATCAGGGCGGCCGTGCAATCCTGGCGGTGGCGCAGGACCCGGCTTGGCGGGCTGTCAATCTGGCGCCGCAGCATGTCGGGTTGCCGCAGGACAATGCCTGGCTCCTGAGTCTGCGCAACGGTTTCTGGTGGGTCTACGGGTTGGCCCTCCTCGCGATTCTTGCCGGGCGATTCGCCCGCGGGCTGTTAGAGCGGCGCGGGCGTAAGATCGTCGTCACCTATGCCGACGGCCGCTCGTTCCGCATCCCGGCCGGCTTCAGCGTGCTTGAGGCCAGCTTGAGCGCGGGCCTGCCGCATGCCCATTTCTGCGGCGGCCGCGGCCGATGCTCGACATGCCGAATCGAGGTTTTGAGCAGCGCCGGCCCGTTGCCGCGGCCGGGCCCGGCCGAGCAGGCTGTGCTCGATCGCATCGGGGCGCCGCCGCGCACCCGCCTTGCCTGCCAATTGCGGCCGCTTGATGACGTCGCCGTGGCGCTGCTGCTGCCGAGCACCGCCGCCGCCGCCACCCTTCGGTTCCTCGACCGATCCGGCCGGGCGCGGAACGGTGAAGAGCGCTTCGTCGTCATCCTTGTCGTCTATATGCACGGCTCGACCCGGCTCGGTGCCGACCGGCTGCCTTCCGATGCCGTGTTCATCGTCGACCGCTTCATCGAGGCGGTCGGCAGTGCCGTGACCGCGGCGGGCGGCAAGCCCAGCCAATTCGCCGGCGACGGCATGGTGGCGCTGTTCGGCGCCGAGGTGACGCCGGAAGTGGCCTGCGCACAAGCGATCCGCGCCGCCGCGGGAATCGGCGAGGCGATACGTGCGCTCAATATGCAACTCTCCGATGTGCTGGCCGAACCGATCCGCTTCGGCATCGGCATCCATGGCGACATCGCGGTGGTCGGCGAAGTGGGATACGCGGCAACGCGGATCTACACGGCGCTGGGCGATCCGCCGAATCTGGCGACGACGCTGGAGGCCGTCGCCCGGGACCTGGAAGCCGAGGCGGTGATCTCGGATACGGTGTGCCGGCGCAGCGGCCTCGACCTGTTCGCGCTCAGCCGCCGTTTCGTCGAGCTGCGAGGCTACGACAAACAGATCGCGGTGCGCATCGCCGAAAGCACGGCGGCGATCCCGGCCGGGGCGTAAACCGGTCGACTTCCGGCGGCGCCATGCTCAGGTCTTTCGCCCGAGACGGTGATCTCTGAGACTGCCGCCGCGCATACGATCCGGCGGGTTGGCGTAACGAAGAGTCACTTTCCGGCGCGCTCGCCGATAGTATGGCGCGGACCTCGCTTTTCGGACCTTGCCGTGCCGCACGTCGACCGCCCCGCCGGGGCCGCTTCATGATTTCCCGCAGCGCCAGCCGCGTCCTGACGGCGTGATGAGCGCCGACATCGTCATGATCGACGACGGAGTCGTCTTCGACGGCAGGAGCGCCGAGTCCGGACCGCTCGGCGGGGCGGAGACGGCGTTCATCGGCTTGGCCCGCGGCTTCGCCATGCGCGGCCACCGGGTCCGTGCGTTCGCGCGCGGCGCCGGACGGATCGACGACCAGGGCGTCACCTGGGCGCCCGTCGAAGAGGGGACTCCTGAGACGGCCGATCTCTACATTGCCAATCGCGGCCATCGCCTGCTCGATCTGGTGCCCGCCGCCCGCCGTACCGCCTTCTGGCTCCACAACCCGGCTTCTTACGTGATGAAGCCACGCTATCTGTTGCGCCTGCTGCGCCGGCGGCCGGTCGTCGTGTTCCTCGGCGAATTCCATGCCGGGACCTTGCCGTCCTGGGTCCCGACCGGCGGAAGGCGGATCATTCCTTACGGCCTGACCGAAGTCTTCCGCCAGGCCCCGTCGCGCTCCGCCCCGCCGCCGCGCGCGATCTTCACCTCCAATCCGCTGCGCCGGCTGGATTGGGTGCTGGAGCGCTGGGCCGATGCGATTCAGCCGCAGGTGCCCGGAGCGGAGCTGCATGTCTTCTCCAGCCTTGCCACATATGGCGGCGGCGCTGCGGACAAGCAGGCGCAGGCGGCGCCGATCCTGGCGCGCGCCCGGGCGCTCGAAGGGCAGGGTGTAGCGCTGCGGGCGCCGGTGGCGAAAGCCGAGCTAGTGGCGGCGCTGCTCGAGACGCGACTTTTTCTCTATGGCGGCGATCCGGGCGAGACCTTCTGCCTCGCCGCGGCCGAGTCCCAGGCCGCCGGCGTGCCGGGCGTGGTCGCGAAGTCGACCTGCCTCGCCGAGCGGGTAGTCGACGGCGAGACCGGCTTCGTGCTGTCCGACAATGACCGGTCCGGCTTCGCCGCGCGTGCCATAGCACTCCTGACGGACAATGCGCTCTGGCGCCGCCAACACCAAGCCTGCCTGGCCGGGCAGCGCGGGCTCTCCTGGCCGGACGCGGCGGCGCTCTGGGAGCAATTGCTGCCATGACGCGGTTGCTGCAAGCTATCGCCGGCGCCGAGCATGGCGGCGCCGAAGAATTCTTCACCCGTCTGGCGCTGAGTCTGGCGCGGATCGGCCTCGACCAGCATCTCGCCATACGTCAGCATGCGGAGCGGGCGGCGATTCTGCGCCTGGGCGGAATAACCGTGACGGAGTTGCCGTTTCGCACATGGCTCGATTGGCGCACCGGACCGTCGCTGCGCCGCCTGGTGCGGGAGTGGCAGCCGGATGTCGTCCTGACCTGGATGAACCGGGCGACGGTCGCAATGCCGCGCGGCCGTTTCGTGCGCATCGCCCGGCTCGGCGGCTACTATGATTTGAAGTATTATCGGCGCTGCAATCATCTGATCGGGAATACGCGCGACATCGTGGCTTATCTCGTGAAGCAGGGCTGGCCGGCGGATCGAGCCCATTACCTGCCGAATTTCGTCGAGAACCGGATGGCGGCGCCGGTGTCGCGCGCCGGCCTGGCGACGCCGGACGACGCCGTGGTCGTGCTGGCGCTGGGCCGGCTACATCGGGTCAAGGGCTTCGACGTGTTGCTGCATGCGGTGGCGCGCGTGCCGGGCATCCATCTCTGGCTCGGCGGCGACGGGCCGGAGCGGGCGGCGCTGACCGGCTTGGTCCGGCGGCTCGGTATCGCCGGACGGGTGCGTTTTCTGGGCTGGCGCCACGACGTCCCGGCCCTGATGGCCGCCAGCGACCTGCTGGTCTGTCCGTCCCGACATGAACCTCTGGGCAATGTCGTTCTCGAAGCCTGGGCGCAGCATCTGCCGGTGATCGCGGCCGCGGCGCAAGGGCCGCGCGGGCTGATCTCGCACGGCCGCAGCGGTCTGCTCGTCCCGGTCGAGGATGCCGACGCGCTGGCGGCGGCGATTGCGCTGCTCGCGCGCGATCCGGCGCGCCGGGCCGACCTCGCTGCGGCCGGTTACGCCGTCTTCGCCGCCGATTTCGCCGAGGCCAAGGTGACCGCCGCCTATCGCGCGCTTATCGAACGGGTGGCCGCCTGATGTGTGGAATCGCCGGGTTGATGACGACCGACGGCAACACCCCACCGCAGGAATTGCTGGAGCGGCTGCACGCCGCGTTGGCGCATCGCGGGCCGGACGGTAGCGGCTATTATCTCAACGGCAATGTCGGGCTGATGCAGGCGCGGCTGGCGGTGATCGATCTGGTCACCGGCGACCAGCCCTTCGTCGCACCCGTGGGTACCGCCCTGGTCGGCAATGGCGAGATCTACAATTATATCGAACTCAAGGCCGGGCTGCCGGAGGTCGACTTTGCCACGCAATCCGATTGCGAAGTGCCGCTGCATCTCTACTGCCGGGACGGTCTCGACTTCACCCGCGCGTTGCGCGGCATGTACGCACTGGCGATCCACGACCCGGGGGCGGGCCATCTGGTGCTCGCGCGCGACCCGTTCGGAATCAAGCCGCTCTATTACGTCGAGACGCGGTCCTGCTTTGCCTTCGCCTCGGAGCCGGAGGCGCTGATCCGCGCCGGGCTGGCCGGCGCCGCGGTGTTGCGCCAGTCGCGCAACGAGCTGCTGCAACTGCAGTTCACCACCGGCCGCGACACCATCTATGCCGACATCAAGCGGCTGCTGCCGGGCGAGACGCTGGTGGTGGTCGAAGGCCGGCTGGTCGAGCGGCGGCGGCGCGAGGCGCTGCCTTCGGGTGCACCGGTCCCGATGGATGCCGAGACGGCGCTCTCGGCGCTCGACCGGGTCTTGCGTGATGCGGTGCGGCTGCATCAGCGCTCCGACGTGCCCTACGGCATGTTCTTGTCGGGCGGCATCGACAGCACCGCACTCCTGTCCCTGATGGCCGAGCTGAACGAGCGGCCGGTCAAAGCCTTCACGATCGGATTTCCTTCTGCCCAAGCGACCGATGAGCGTCCGGCGGCGCGGGCGGCTGCGGAAAGCGTCGGCGCCGAGCATGTCGAGATCGAGTTCCGCGAGGCGGATTTCTGGACGCTCCTGCCCGAAGTCGCGGCGGCGCTCGACGACCCGACCGCCGACTACGCCATTCTGCCGACCTGGAAATTGGCGCGGACGGCGCAAGAGGCCGGGCTCAAAGTCATCCTCTCCGGCGAGGGCGGCGACGAACTCTTCGCCGGCTACGGCCGCTACCGCAGCGTCATGCGACCGTGGTGGGCGGGCGGCAAGATGCTGCGCGCACGCGGCAATTTCGACGGGCTGGGGCTCTTGCGGAGCGAGCTGACCGGCTGGCGCGACGGCATGTTGGCCGCCGATGTCCAGGCTGCGGGCGAGGGGCGGACGCGGCTCCAGGTGGCGCAGGCGACCGATTGTGCGGATTGGCTGCCGAATGATCTGCTGACCAAGCTCGACCGCTGCCTGATGGGGTTCGGCATCGAGGGACGCACGCCCTTCCTCGATTCCGCAGTGGCGGATTTCGCCTTTCGCCTGCCCGACGACCTCAAGATCCGCGACGGGCTCGGCAAATGGCTGCTTCGGCGCTGGCTGCAGACTCGCATGCCGGCGGCCGACGCGCTGGCGCGAAAAAAAGGGTTCACCGTGCCGGTCGCCGACTGGCTGCGCCGGCGCGGCGCCATGCTGGGTCCGCTGGTCGCGCGCCAGCCGGGCATCCAGGAGATCTGCGTGCCGGATGCGGTCGAGAGGCTGTTTCTGGCGCTCGACCAGAAGCGGCACGGCTTTGCCGCGTGGTCGCTGCTGTTCTATGCGCTGTGGCACCGCGCCCATGTCCAGCGCCTGGCGCCTGAGCGAGACGTATTCCAGACGCTCTCGGCGTCGGGGTGAAACGGGAAGGAGGCGCCATGATCATCCGCGATGGGACGCCGGCTGACGGCCACGCCGTCCATCGGCTCGTCGTGTCAGCCTTCGGCCAGCAGGACGAGGCCTGCCTCATCGATGAATTGCGGTGTGCCGGCGACGTCGCGGTCGAGCTTGTCGCCGACGAAGGGGCGGGGGAGATCGCCGGCCATGTCTTGCTGTCGCGGATGCACGCGCCGTTTCCGGCGCTGGCTCTGGCACCCGTGTCGGTCGCTCCGCCGCGGCAGCGCGCCGGCATCGGATCCGCCCTGGTCAACACGGCGGTCGCGCGGGCGCGCGATGCCGGCTGGTCGGCGATCTTCGTCTTGGGCGATCCGCATTTCTATGCGCGGTTCGGGTTCTCCGCGGCGTCGGCGGAAGGTTTTGCCTCGCCCTATGCCGGTCCCCACTTCATGGCGCTCGCGCTGACCGGAGCGCTGCCGGTTGCGGTCGGCGAATTGCGCCACGCACCCGCCTTCGCTGCCCTCGAATAGAAGGAACGGCTTGCCGGCCAGGCGCTGAACAGACCGCTACGGGCTGACGCACACGAAACTCGTCGCCTTGTTCACGTCGCCCGCCCCGTTGTAGCGCGGCCAGCTCGGAAATTCGCAAAGGGGGCGGGTGCGGCCCGGGACGCCGATCGTGTCGGCGACCTGCAGCTGCCGCGGCGCCTGGCCGTGCTCGACCCAGTTCTCGAGCGCGCCAAGCGAATCCCAGGAGGCGTTGAAGACCGTGCTGACGAAATGGCCGAAGCCCGGGATCTCATAATAGCGGACGAAATCGCGAGTCCGGCGCGCGCCCATGGTCGACTCGAGTCGCCGGAAATACTGTTCCGTCGAGCGCGTGCTGACCAGGACGTCGGCGCTGCCATGCGCCAAGAGAATTTTGCCGCCGCGGGCGCGGAATGCCGACAGATCGGTCTTGTTGACATCCTGGATCTTGGCCAACTCGCCGATGCGCGCGGCCCAGCGCCCAGGGTTCTGCGGATCGACGCTCAGCGAATCGAAATTCGGGTCGCGAGTCACGAAGTACTTGATCCACTGATCCCAGAAAATGCCGGCGAACGGCGCGTCCGCCGGCATCGGCGCGGCCGGCTGGCTGTTGTTCAGCGCCAGTTGGATGACCCGCGGCTGCTGCGGATTCGAGCCGTCCAATCCGAGATCGGCACCCCAGATGTTGAAACCGGGGTACTGGGTTTCGCCGCTGCCCAGCGGATAGTCGAAGGCGACACTGGTCGCTAGCGTCTTCAGCGCCGCGATCTGGGCATCCGACAGGCAGGTGTCGCCGGTATCGGCGCCGCCGGTGCAGCGCAGGGGGCGGCCGTCGAGCGTCGCGGTCGCCGGATCGAAGATCCGGTTGCAGCCGGCGACGTCGCTGATCAAGCCGTCCATGGCGCCGTCCAGCGCATCGCAGGCCGCCATAGCCGAGTCGTAGAGCGCGCGCCGTTTGGCTTTGTTCGGATAGGCTCCGGCGGCCGCCAGCGCCCGTGTGATCCGCCCGAATTGCAGATCCAGGGTGGCGGCGTTCCATGCCGGGTATTGCGCGACGATCCCGTCCCAATCCTGCGGCCATCTTTGCACGACGGCGAGCGCCTCGCGGCCTCCCGACGAGCCGCCGACGAAATACATCCGCCTGATCGGCACGTCGCCATAGCGGTGGCGCATCAGCACGAGCGCCACGTCACGGGTCTTCTTCAGCGCGTCGCCGGCGAAATTGTGGAGTGCCTCGTCGTTGAGGCCGAAGGAACCGGTCAAGGACGTCCCTTCATGCCCGGAATCGCTGGAGAATGTCGCATAGCCGCGAGCCAGCGGCACGGGTACGCCGAGAGGCCCGGCCGGGACATTGCCGGTCGCGTCGGGAATGGTCCCGTCATAGCCGCCGCCGCCGAACATGAGGCCCTTGCCGTTCCAAGCCTCCGGCAGGTTGATAATCAGCTTGATCTTGGGCGCTGCCGGATCGACCGGCGCGATCTCCGCGGAGACTTGGCAATAGGCCCCGATGGCGCCCGGACCGCTGCCGGCAGCCGGGACGAGTGCCGCTGCGGTGACCCGGGCACCACTGGTCGGCAGGCCGATCAAGCCGGCTGGGATCGACAGGGCCGCTTGGCTGGCGCACTCGGCGCGGTTCGCCGCTGCTGCGGCGGATGATACCCAACCCCAGGCGCCGAGGAAAAGCGTCGCGGCGATCAGGCGCGTTCCGGCAACGAGGCGATCCTGGTGTGTCATGACGGGACTCCGATGGGCGCAGGGTTCCGCATGCCGCCGGTTGGCTGTTCGGCGGCTGCGCTGCCTGCCGTCCGCAACTCCAGAACCAACCGCAGCGGTTGCATGAATACCCTCAGTCATTCTTGAATGCTAGAGACGGGCTTCCGCCGTTTCGACTTTCTCGTGCGCGGTTTCAGAATCGGACGGGCAGGCGAGTAGTGCGGGCATCTTCGGTCCAGCCGAGTGATCGCCGGAGCAAGGCTGCGTCATCCGGACGCGCTCCCGAATTTCCGATCCGAAAATCCAAGAGTGGATTTATTCCTTGCGACGTTTTGCCGCCCGCGTGCGGTGCAGCAGTTCGGTGCCGCTTTCGACCTGGCCGATTGAGGCGGCTGCGCACAATTGTGGCTAGAGCTCGACACTCGACAACTTGTCGCAGTTCGACTGGCCAACCTCGAAGTCCCGGTTGCAATTGGCGTAATATCCAATGCCTTTGGCATTCGCCAGTGTTCCCAACAACTGTCGGTGATATTGGAAACGTTCTACGGTCATACGGGGGCGCGGCTTCCTACCCCAACAAGTCATGCCGATGCGTGAATTCGCGTGCCTCGGGACCATGCTGCGGCGCAAAAAAAGCAGTTGCATGGGAAAAAATATCCGGCTACGAGGTCAGTGATAGCTCTACAATGACAAAGGGTTGTGCAGCATCCGGGCTTCCGGCCAAGAGTTCTGGGAGAAATTAGAATGGCTTTAAGAAGAGCGGCGCGAATAACAGCGCGCGCGACGCCCGCCATCGGCACGCCGGCGGCCTTGGTCGCGGGCACCGATCGCATGTGCGAACAGGCGCGCGGTTCGAACCCGCTCACCGGCCATGTCGTTCGGCCCAGCCGCCGCACCGGTGCCGTTTTGTCTAACCATCGAGAAACAATCGCGATTTCGCAAGACACTGCGGACTCCGCAGACCGTAGCGGGGACGTCCCGGCGAGCGGAAATGGGTTGTTGCGGTGCAGCGAGCGGCGGCGGGCCGCGGAGTGGGCGCCGGCTGCAGGGGAGAGTGAAGATCGCAGGAGGGGTTCGCGCTGTTGTCCGGCGCGTAAGTTCCGTTTTCGGCCGAACTCCAGTCGCGCGCCGAGCTGAAACGGTCGGCCGCGGCCGGCGATCCGCTGTGGGAGATCGCTTGGCCTGAGCCATCAAGGACGATGCTCGGGCGGAGATCCGGGCGAAGTCGATTTCGACTGGTGCATGACGACGAACACCGGCTTCGCGCTGCGGCCGGCCGGTGATTTCCGCGTTTCACGATCGGGGGCCTTTGAAATGCGTATGCCGTTCTCTAAGGGCGTCTTCAGCGCCTTGACTATGTGTGCCATTGCGCTGGTAGCGATATCGGCGCGCGCCGATTCGGCACCGGCGGCGGATTCGAGTGCGGCGAGCGCAAGTGCCGCTCCGGCGGCGACCGGGGTGGGCGGGACCGGGGTAAGCAAGGATGCGAAGTGGCTGTCGCCGGAGAAGGACATTCTGATGGCCCATCCGGACTTGGTGCCGTTCTATCCGCATCGCGCCAACACCACCGACGGCAAGGTACTGCCGACGGACGCTTTCGACAGCGCGGAAGACGTGTGCAGCAACTGCCACACCGACATCTACGACCAGTGGCGCTCGTCGATCATGTCGCGGTCGTGGGACGACCCGATCTACCGCGCGCTGCTGAAGCAGGCGAGCGAGGCGACCGGCGGCAAGATCGACAATTTCTGCACGGGGTGCCACACGCCGGTCGGCCTGACCACCGGTCAGATCACGCCTGCGCTCGACCGCGAGCCGATCGAGAAGACGGCGGCCGAACACCCGCTGCCCGGCGTCGATTGCGAAGCCTGCCACAACATCTCGTCGCGGAGCGGCCAGGACAACGGCGCCTATGTGCTGACGCCGAACGCTCATGGCAAACCGACCAAGTTCGGTCCCTACAAGGACGCGGTTTCGCCGTACCACGACACAGTGTATTCCGAACTGCACACACGCTCCGATTTCTGCAGCGTCTGCCACAACGTCACGCATCCGTTCACCAGCACGGCGATCGAGCGGACCTATGACGAGTGGCATGACAGCGAATATGCGTTCAACGACAAGCAGTGCCAGAGCTGCCACATGCCCGAGATGAACATGAAGGCGGCGATCATGGGGCCGGACCGCAAGGACGTCTCGGCGCATTTCTTCAATGGCGGCAACGTGACCCTGCTGAACTACTTCAAGCAGCCGGAAAACGCCCAGCGCTCGCGCGATCTGCTGAAGGGTGCTGCAACCGTCGAATTCACTGAAGTCCCGACCTTCGTGCCGGGCAAGAGCGCCATCGTCAAGGTGAAGGTCACCAACAAGGCGGCCGGCCACAAGCTGCCCTCGGGCTTCCCGGAAGGCCGTGAGATGTGGCTGGACTTCACTGTCAAGGACGCCAAGGGCGCGGTCATCTACCGGCTCGGTGCCCTCAAGAACGGCGCTACTGAGCCCGGCACGCAGAACTTCAAAGTGCATCTGGGCGACAAGGATGGTGCCGAGGTCGCGACGGAAGTGTGGAAGATCACCCACATCATTTCGGACTCGCGCATCCTGCCGAACGGCACGGATGTCCGCAGCTTCGTCGTGCCGGTGCCGGCCAATGCCAAGGGCCCGTTCACGGCCGATGTGAAGCTCAACTACTGGCCGTTCTCACAGGCCCTGGCCGATGAGCTGCTGGGTCCGGGGAAGCTGCCGGTCGAAGTTGTCACCATGGCGACCGCCGACACCAAGGTCGCCGTGGGGCCTGCCCCGACCAAGGCCTCGATGGCGGTGCCGAGCACCGGCGAAAAGACCGCGCAGCAATAAGTTAGAAATGTCTCCGCGGCCGATCTCCCACTGCGGGAGATCGGCCGCAACGTCCTGATCACGTCCGTTCATTCACACGGTTACGGCGCGATTTGCACTTCTTCGTGAAGAGCATAAGCGCTACAGCAATGCCGATGGCGTTGGACAGTCGAACTAGTAGGGATTTCGAACATGGGTACGAAGATGAAGTCGCTCTTGGCCGGTGCGGCCATGCTGGTCGTCCTGCCGGGCGCCGCGTTGGCGCAGGACGCGGCCGCTGGCGAGAAGGTGTTCGTGAAGTGCAAGGCTTGCCATCAGGTTGGACCGGGGGCCAAGATCGCCGTCGGCCCCGTGCTGAACGGCGTCGTCGGCCGGAAGGCCGGTACGTTCGAAGGTTACAATTATTCGGAAGCAAACAAGAATTCAGGCCTGACTTGGGATGAGGCGACCTTGAAGGTTTACCTCAAGGACCCGCAGGCCAAGGTTCCGGGAACGAAGATGACCTTCAAGGGGCTGCCTTCGGACGACGACATCGCCAATGTCATCGCTTTCCTGAAGCAGTTCAGCGCCGACGGCAGCAAGTCGTAAGACGGCTGGCGCCCTCGCCGGCCATGCCGGCGAGGGGGGTTACGCCGACATGCGCCAGGCAAGGGTTTCCCCGGCGCGGAACGGGCGCAGCCCGCCGATGTCTTCGGCCAGGAGTGCCGGCACCTCGATCGGTGCGCGGATCAGCGTCACCGTCCCGGCGTTGGGGGCGAGACGATAGAATTTCGGTCCGTTCAGGCTGGCAAAGGCTTCGAGCTTGTCGAGGGCGCCCAACTCGCCGAACACTTCGGCATAGTGCTCCAGGGCATGCGGGGCGCAGAAGATGCCGGCGCAGCCGCAATCTGCTTCCTTCGCGGCGATGATATGCGGTGCGCTGTCGGTGCCGAGGAAGAACCGCTCGCTGCCGCTGACGACCGCGCGGCGCAGCGCTTGGCGATGGTGTTCGCGCTTGGCCACCGGCAGGCAATAGGCGTGCGGCCGCAAGCCGCCGGCGAAGAGCGCATTACGGTTGATGATCAGATGATGCGGGGTTACGGTCGCGGCGATGCCGGGTTCCGCTTCGGCAACATACTGGGCCGCCTCGGCCGTGGTGATGTGCTCGAGCACGATCCGCAGTGCCGGCAGGCGGCGGCGCAGCGGTTCAAGCACCCGCTCGACAAAGACGGCTTCGCGGTCGAAAATGTCGACGTCAGGATCGGTCACCTCGCCATGAATGAGGAGCGGGATGCCGATCGATGCCATGCGCTCCAGCACCGGTGCGAGCTTCGCGATGTCGGTGACGCCATGCGCCGAATGCGTCGTGGCCCGCGCGGGGTAGAGCTTGGCGGCGGCGAAGTGGCCGGCGGCGTAACCCTCGGCGAGGGCGCCTGGGTCGGTCGTGTCGGTCAGGTAGCAGGTCATGAGCGGCGTGAAATCGACACCCGCCGGCAGAGCCGCCAGAATGCGCGCCCGGTAGGCGTCGGCTGCTTCGGCGGTGGCGACCGGCAGCGGCAGGTTCGGCATGACGATGGCCCGGCGGAATTGCCGCGCGGTGAAGGGCAGTACGGCCTGCAGCACGGCGCCGTCGCGCAGGTGGACATGCCAGTCATCGGGACGGCGAAGCACGAGGCGCTCTGTATCGGGCATGAGATGCCGCTCCGGGCGTTGCAAGGCGAGAGACAATGCCGCACCTTGGTTTGTCGGCTGGCTGCCGTCAATGTTTCCGCCGAGTCGCTGCGGCGCGACGACGACTGCACCTTTCACGAGCAATGGGCGTGGTTTGCCGATCTTTGACGTGGCAATGGACTTTTCCCGGCGCTAGACTACCCGTTACGAGCAGCACTGGATCGGAGGCTGGATGATCGCGGGGGATGGTAGCATGCCGCAATGCTGGTGCTTCACAGCCGGTACGCGGTCGTTCCGGCTGTATCCGGAGCGGCACCAGCTGTGGTGCGGTGATGCCAGAGTCGAAATCGGCTCCCGTCCGTTCGCCCTGCTCGTCGTGCTCGCGGCGAATGCCGGGCGCGTGGTGAGCCGCGAGCAACTGCTCGAACTCGTCTGGCAAAGCCGTTCAGCCTCCGAAACGACGATTTCCAGCCAGGTTTCGATCCTTCGCCATAAGCTCGGCACCGACGACTGCATCATTGCCGTCAACAATCAGGGCTATGTCCTTACACTGTCGGTGACGGCCGGAGACGAGGCGGCGTCGGCGCCCGCGGTGGCGATTGCACCGGTGTCGGTCAGCCTGCCGCATCCGGCGGGCACCGGCATCGGGCGGCAGACCGAACTCGCGGAGCTGGCGGCCCATTGCGGGCAGCAGCGACTGGTGACGATCACCGGGCCGGGCGGCGTCGGCAAGACTTGGCTGGCGATTGCGCTCGGCTGGCGACTGTCGCGCGACTTTCCCGGCGGCATGCATCTGATCGATTTCGGCCCGGCGAAGGAGCCCTTGGCGGTCGCCGGTTCGGTGGCTCAGGCGCTCGGCGTGGCGCTCCGGCGCAGCGACGATCCGGCGCGCGTGCTCGCCACGGCGATCGGCCAGCGGCGCATGCTGCTGATCTTCGATTCCTGCGAATACGTGGCCGAGACGGTGCGCGACCTGGTCAAGGGCCTGTTGGCGCTAGCGCCGAATCTATCGATTTTGGTCACCAGCCAGGCGATATTGGGGTTGCCCAAGGAAGTAGTGGTGCCGCTCGGGCCCCTGCCGCCGGACGATGCCGCGGCGCTGTTCGTCGAATGCGTCCAAGCCGCCGGCCGCAGAATCCAGCAGAACGACCGGACCGCCGCCGCCATCGCCGAAATCTGCCGGCGGCTCGATGGCATTCCGCTGGCCCTGGAGATGGCGGCCGCCCAGGTGCCGACACTCGGGATCGAGGGCGTGCGCGACGGGCTGCAGCGGCAGCGTTTCCGCATGCTGGACAGCCAGCCGCGCCTCGGCGAAGCGCGCCAGGCGACTTTGAGCGCGGTGGTCGAGTGGAGCCACGGCCTGCTCGAAGACGCCGACCGCGAAGTATTCCGCCGGCTCGCCCGGTTCCGCGGCAGCTTTTCCCGTGACGCCGCCGTCGCCGTGGCCGGTGCCGACGGCACGGATGAATGGGACATCGCCGCGCGGCTCGGCCGGCTGGTCGCCCGCTCCCTGCTGGTCGCCGAGGACGGCGACCGGCCGCGTTACCGCATGCTGGAAACCTTGGGCCTCTACGCCGCCGCCAAACTCGCGGAAAGCGGCGAGAGCGATGCCATCGCCGAGCGGCATGCGCGGTTCTATGTCGAACTCTTCGAACGCGCCGATCAGGTCTGGGAAACCATGCCCGACGCCGATTGGCTGGCGGCCTACGGGCCGGACATCGACAATCTTCGCGCGGCTTTGGACTGGGCGCTGCTCGAACCGGTAAGAGTACCGATCGCGATGGCCTTGGCGGGTGCGGCCGGGCATTTGTGGGAACGCCTGGCCCTCAGTATCGAAGGCAGGGGCTATCTCGATCGGCTGGTCGACCTTATCGATTCGGAAACACCGCCGACCGACGCCGCCCGTGTCCTGCGCCGTGCCGCTGCCCTCTGCTGCCGGACCGATCGCCCGCGTTCGGTGATGTTGACGGAGCGTTCGGTGGCTCTCTATCGGCAAGTAGCCGACCGATCGAATTTGGGGGCCTCGCTCGGATTTCTCGGCAGCGAATACAATGTTCTCGGGCGGTATGCAGAAGCGAAGGAGATACTCGACGAAGCGCGCGACCTCCTCGCCGGAAGCGGTCCGGGAAAATCGCTCCAGAACGTCATGAATCATCTCGGGACGCTCGCGGTGCTGACCGATGATCCCGCGGAAGCGAAGCGCTGCTATACAATCTCCCGGGATGTGGCTCATCGGCTGAACGATGCCCTCCGAGAAAATATCGCGCTCAACAATCTGGGCGAGCTGGAATTTCGCGTCGGTACGATCACTCAGGCGATCGAATATGTTCGGCAGGCGGTTACCGGCCTCCGCGCGCTCGATCGGCGCTCATATCTTGGCGTTGTGCTGGTCAACCTCGGATCCTATCTGCTCTTGCACGGCAACGGCGCTGAAGCGCATGACTGCGCGGTCGAAGCGTTGTCGCTCGTTCGCATAGACGGCGGGTATTGGCTGCGCCTCTGCTTCCAGCTCTGGGCGCTCCTTGGCGCGAAAGACGGGAAATACGCGGAGGCGGCGCAACTGATTGGCTTCGTGGATGCAGGGTTCGCGCGATCCGGCGAGGTCAGGCAAGCGTTGTCGCAACGCGTCTACGACAATCTGAACGAGCTGTTGAGCACGCAGGTAACCGCCGACGATCAGCGCGCCTGGGCGCGCGAGGGTGCTTCCTGGAGCGAGGATCAAGCGGTGACATTCACCTATCGCCGTCTCGTTTCGGCGGAGAAATAATGTGCGGACAGGCTCGGACATCTCCGTCCCGCAAATTCTTCAGTGACCTCTCCGAGGGCGCGGCTGAATGGTTGAGAAGAGCCCGCGCTTGATGCAACATGGGGGCCAGCGGGCAGAATGAGGCTCCGCGGTCCGAGCGAACCAGCTAGGCATCAGAGCTGGGTATGTGAGCGCAGTGACGTGGCATTCTACGGTCAATCCCGGGGCTCGGCTCCGGGCTCTGCGGGCAGCCCCATCGCCGATTTCCCCGGCAAGATGGTGGTGAGGGCTGGCGCGGAGGGGCGGAACGAACCGGCCGTGACGGAACAAGACGGCAAGCGCTTTGAGGTATAGGAAAAGGGCCGAGGATTTTCTGGGTAGAACGAACAAAGGGGACGAAGCAGCCATGCCTTTTATCCTTCCGCCGCCGTCGTTTGACGTCCCGGCGATCGTCATGACCGCAGCACATTCGTCCGGCGGTCAAATGCTGTCGCGGCCCGGAGTGTCGAGGCTCGCGCCGTCACACGAATTTATGCGCTCCCCGACTGTCGTCGGGCCGGCAGTCGCGCCGCCGCCCCGGAGCGCTGGTACGGCGGAGCACGGCGATCGGCCTGCCGATGCCGTCGTAGGGCCGATTTTCGTGGGACCGGCTCCGCTGCCGTTGGCGCCGGGACGCTGAGCGCACCCGACGCCGCGACGAACCCGTGCGGGCCGCCCATCTCTAATTGCCCTGTTCCTGGGCGGCCCGCCGTGACCTCTGATGTGCTCCGCTCGCGCGTGCTGTTGCGCGATGCCAATTTGCTCGTCCTCGACAAGCCGGCCGGATTGCCGGTCCATCCCGGTCCGCGCACCGGGGTGACGCTCGAAGCGCTGCTGCCGGGCTTGCGCTTCGGGCTGCGCCATGTCCCGGCGCTCGCGCATCGGCTGGACCGCGATACGTCCGGATGCCTCGTGGTGGCGCGCCACCCCAAGGCGCTGTCGCGGCTCGGCCGGCTGTTTGTCGCCGGCAGGATCGAGAAGACTTATTGGGCGGTCGTCGCCGGTGCTCCGGCAAGCGATGCGGGGACGATTGAACTGAAGCTGCGCAAAGCGACGGCGCCGCAAGGCTGGCGTATCGTTGTCGATCCGGTGGCAGGCCAGGCGGCGGTCAGCGCTTGGCGCGTGCTCGGTCGCGGCGACGGGATAACCTGGTTGGAGATTCGGCCGCTGACCGGTCGCACGCACCAGATCCGCGTGCACCTCGCTTCCCAAGGCTGGCCGATTCTGGGCGATCCGGCCTATGGCGGGAGCGGCCCGTCGCTGTCGATGGCGCTGCTGTCGCGCCGGATCGCCGTACCGTATTGGGAAGGCCGACCGCCGGTCACGGCTGAGGCCGAGCCGCCGGCAGAAATGCAGCCCTTCCTGACGCGCTGCGGCTGGGTGGCGTAGCGGCGCGCTACGCCCCAAACGGTCCCTCAACCGGCTCGACGATCTCGACCGGCTGCGCGATGCCGCGCAGCCGGTAAGGTCCGAGCGCGCGGAGCGTCTGCCCAAGTGCTGTCGCGAAGTCGCCGGAGGCCAGGACCGGTCGGCCGAGAATTTTGGTCAGTTCTTCGATCCGGGCCGCGCGATTCACCGCCGGGCCGATGATGTTGAAGGACTGGCGGCCGATCGTGCCGACATTGACATGGATGATGTCGCCGAAATCCAGGCCGAGACCGAACTCGATCGGCGGCTCGCGCTTGCCCAAGCGCTGCCGGTTCCACGCAGCGAGTTCGCGCCGCGCTTCGGCGGCGGCGTCGAGCGCGTGGCGGCAGGCGACGCTGTCGAAACCATCCTGGGGCACGGCGAAATAGATCAGGATGGCGTCGCCGATGAATTGGACGACTTCGCCGCCATGGCGCGCGGCGATGGCGCCGACCAGGCCGAAATAGTCGTTGACCACGGCCACCACCGCATCAAGCGGCCGGTCCTCGGTCAGGGTGGTGAAGCCGCGCAAATCGGAATACCAGAGCGCGGCCCGGCGCTTCTGGCCGTCGCCCAGCTCGATCCGGCCGCGGGTGACGAGTTCGGCCGTGTCGTGGCCGAGATAGGTCTCCATCAGGCCGGCCGTGGTGCGCCTCAACGCCTTGACCTCGATCACCGGGGCCAGGATGGCGCTGAGCTGGCGCAGGCAGTCGATCTGCGCGTCGCCGAAGCCCGAAGGCGCCTTGGTGGCAAACGAGAGCGCGTGGTTTTCGCGGTCGGAAAACACGACCGGCCCGATGACATAGTGAGTGAAGCCCTCGTGCCGCAAATCGTCGAGGATGGCGAAGCCGTCCGGATCCGGCCCGATGGCCGCGGGCGCCATACGGCGTTCGATCCAGCGCCCGGTTTCCCACACGCGCTTGACCGGGCTCGTCAGATAGGCGGGGTGGGTCTCCATGCCGCGCATCGGAAAACGCTCCTCCATCGGCCGGTCGCTGCGCCAGATGCGCGATACCGAATGGGTCAGCGGGTGCAGCACTTTGAGATGCGTGGTCAGGCGGTCGAACGGCAGGCCATGCCGCAGCCCGAGTTCAGCCAAGCGCTTCAGCACCTCGCCGTTATCGGCCAGGAACAGCGCCTCTCGAACCGCCCATTGCGCGACATCGCGAATGAAAGCGTCCACGCCACCTCCGGACCGGTCGCCGATCGCTCAACCGCCGGCAGCATAGCGCGTTATCAGGCGGAACGGCAGGTCTGCGCGCGGCTGTTCGAACAGCGCCAGTTGCAGCGCCGGCGGCCGGGCAAGGGCGGCGGCGAAGCGATCGGCGAGCCAGGTTTCGAGCGGGCGCCGTTCCCCGGCGCCGAGCCGTCCGGTGAGCGTCATGTGAAAGCGGAATTGGTCGAACACGTAAGGGTAGCCCCAGCGCTGCAGATGCGCCTCCTGCGCCGCGGACAGGCCGGCTTGCCGCCGGCGCACCAACTCCGCCTCGGTCGGCGCGGTGCGGAAGGAGTCGAAGGCCTCAACGCAGCGATCGGCCAAAGCCGACAACGCGGGCGCCGCGTTTTCCGGGACCAGTGCCAGGAAGCCCGACAGCGATGCTACGGCCAGCGGCACGGGGTCCAGGGGCGCCGAAGCGGCCGCGAAACGGCCGGCGGCCTCGTGCAGTTCGGCGACGGTTCGGCCGGCCGCGAGCGCGAAGGGCGGCTTCAGCGTGCCGTGGAAACCGTAGCGCCGCGGCTCTTCGGTGATCGCCCGCCAGCGCGCCGCTACCAGCCAGCCCGGCAGGGACGGGGGAACCTCCTTCGCTGTTTCCGGATCCCGCCCGAGCCAGTCCGCGGCCAAGGACCAGAGCGGATGGTCGGACGCGGGAACCGCATAGAGCGCATAGCGCGGGGCTGCCACCGATCGCGTCTCCGTCAAACGGGGGCCGGCGGAGGCTTGCGGGCGCCGGCCGCGCCCTGTATGAACGCCGCTGTCGTGGCAATCAAGAAGTCTCCAGAACAGCAAGCGATGGGCGCCGATCCCGCCGACCTTACCGCCCGGACCGCCGCCGATGGGGTCAGCGCCGCGCGATTGCTCGCCACCTGGCGCGAATGGCTGCCGGGATTCGTCGCACGAACCGCGCGCTACGGCGTCGTCGGCGTCGCGATGGCGTCGCTCTACAGCGCGCTTGTGATCTTCTTCTACAACTTTGCCGGAGTCGCCGAGCCGGATCTGGCGAGTTTCCTGGGCTTCATCATCGCCTTGCCGATCGGCTATGTCGCGCATTGGGCGATCACCTTTCAGCGGACCCATGGCTTCTTCGAAGCGTGGCAGCGTTTCGCCGTGCTCAACGCGATCAGCTTCATGGTGGCCGTGCCCGGTATGCATATCGTGACGCATATATTCGGCTGGTCCTATCTGGTCGGCATCGGGATGAGCTGGGTCGTCGCGCCCTCGATCAACTATGTCGTGCTGCAGCTTTGGGTTTTCAGCCATCGGCGCCGGCGCACGGAATGACCGGGGGGCCGGGCACGATCGGCGTCGAAGCCGGATCGCCGGAGCGCTTCGGCTATGCCTGGGACAAGTATTCCGAGATACGGCCGGATCACGAGGAACAGTTCCGGCGCTGGACCGCGCCGCTCTCGCCGGCGGATTGGCGCGGCAAGCACATCCTCGACGGCGGCTGCGGCATCGGCCGCAACAGCTATTGGCCGCTGCGTTACGGCGCCGCTTCGGCGCTGCTGATCGATGTCGATCAGCGCTCGCTGGCGCGCGCGCGCGCCAATCTGGCCGGGTTCGGCAGTGCCGAGATTCGCTACCACAGCCTCTACGAGACGATCGAGCCGGGCGGCTTCGACATCGCCTTCAGCATCGGCGTCGTCCACCACCTTGAACATCCGGCGCTGGCGGTGCGGCGTCTGGCGGAAGCGGTGACGCCGGGCGGGCGGGTGCTGCTGTGGCTCTATGGCCGCGAGAATAATGGCTGGATCGTGTTCCTGGCGACGCCGCTGCGCCGCCTCGTGTTCAGCTGGCTGCCGCTGCCGGTCGTCGATTGCCTGTCCTGGCCGCTGACGGCGCTGCTCTGGCTGCTGCTGCGCTTGGGCTTGAACCGGATCGAGTATTTCCGGCTGATCCGGCGCTTCTCGTTCCGGCATCTGCGGGCCATCGTTTTCGACCACATGATCCCGAAGATCGCCCGCTATTACCGCCGAGACGAGGCGGTGGCGCTGCTCGCCAATGCCGGGCTCGTCGACATCCAGGCGGTCTGGGTCAACGAGATGTCGTGGACCGTGCTCGGCCGCAAGCCCGACGCGCTGCCGTGACCTGGCGCGCCGTTCTCGCGCGCTGGCGCGCCGCGCTCGTCCTCGCCGGCGGCTTGCTGGTGCTGGCCTGGCAGGCGGCGGTGATGCTGCCGACACTGCGCAGCGATGCGCCCTACGAAGCCTGGGACGAGGTCGCGACCTATAACGGCGCCCGCGTCCTGTCCGGGCCGACCGCGAACTGGGTCTATCGCTACGGCACGCTCGACACGTTTATCCAGATCGTCGCCAACCAATATTTCCTGGCGGCCGATCCCTATGGCGCGCAATACCCGCACGCCAATTATTCGAACAATGATTATGCGTCGCTGAACGACCCTTACTACGTTTACAGGATGAAGCCGGGCGAGTTCGGCTTCAACTATTTCCGCGGAATCGACGACCATCGGTCGATCGCATTGGCGCGCGATGTGCATTTTTTCCTGTTCTATGGCTTGGCCGCCGTGATGATGATCGGCGCGGCGGCCGTACTCGGGCCGGGGGCATTTTGGCTGATCCTGCCCTTGCTGTGCCTGACGGCCGGCCCAAGCATCGCGGCGGAAGCCTTCAAGGCGCTGCCCAACGCCGTCAACGCCGTACTGAGCTTCATCGTGGTTGCGCTGCTTGGTTTGGGGATACGGATCGGCTGCGCGCGGCTGCTCTATCTCGCGGCGGCAGCGCTGGCGGTCGCGATCAATTTCAAGATCGATCTGGCGGCACTCGGGCCGGCCCTGGGCTTGGCGCTGCTTTGGTACGGCATACCGCGCGGCACGGCGGTGACGCTGAGAACGGGACTCGCCGCCGGTGCCACCTTTGCGGCAGTTCTGATCGCGACCAACCCGCTGCTGGTCGTGGCGCCGGGCGCCTGGCTGAAATGGCTGGTGCCGCCGGTCGATCAGGCCCGTCCCGATCTGGTCGAGACGGTGTCGGCCAATCTGTTGGAGCTGGCCCGGGCGCTCCGCGCGGCGATGCTGCCGGATGCCTGGCTCGCCACCGTGCCGACCGCGGCGCTGCCGCCGTTGCTGGTCGGCGTGGCCATCGCTATAGTTGTGCTGCTGCGCCGGCGGGCGATCGACCGGCTGATTCCGCCGGCCCTGGCCGCCGCCTCGTTGTGGCTGGCGCCGGTCTTGCTGGTCGCGGAATTCTATCCGCGCTATGCGCTGAGCGGGCTCGGCGCCTTCTACGCATTCGCCGGATTGGCGCTGCTCGGCCTATGGCGCGACGGCGGCCGGCGCGGCCGGATCGCGGCCGCGGCGCTCGCCGCCGTGCTGGCCGGGCAATATGGAATGCTGTACGCCGATGATGCGGCGCAGGCCGCGAAGATCGACGCCGAGACGCGCTCGCTGCTGCGCGGCGACGACAATGGCGGTTATGACAGCCGGTATTCACGCACGATCATCGAGTGGCGCGTCACCGAAGCCGCCGGCGCCGGCGGCTTCGACCGAACTGTGCTGGTCGATCAGCACGCCTATCTCGATCTGGAGCCGCTGCGGCGGGCCGGCCTGAACCCCGTCTATGTCAATATCGATACCTTGGATGCCGTGCTTGCCGGTCTCGATCGGTCGGTCGCGCATCTCGTGATCTATTCGCCGGGCAGCTACGCGACCGATCCCGCCTGGTGGCGGCCCTGGATGACGAAATGGCCGCCGGCGCTCGAACGGCGTTACGACGATTATCTGGCGAAGCTGGCGGCGTTTCCGGTTCTGAGCGAGGAGGGGACGATGCCGCAGCGCCTGCTGTCGGCGGCCCCGGTCGAGCCCTCGGACCGCATGGTCGCCGCCATCGTTCCGGCCGCCGAGCCGCCGCCGCTCTAAGCAGCCTTGCGTGGCTAAAGCCACGTTGAATTTGCCCGGAAGGGGGCGCAATCAAGCTCCTCAAACCCCATGATTTAACCAGGTTCGCCTGGACTTCGTTAGTGCCGGCGTGGTTGCGGCCGGCGAAGATCAGGTTGTCACGGCGGCCAATTCCCGCTAAGCCGATGCCGCCTCGTCGCCAATGCGACGGATGGGACAAAGGAGCCGTTCGTGATCGAGAAGCTGAAGGCCGCCGGGCTCAAGATCAAGCTGTTCATGGACGGCGCCGATGCCGGCGCCATGGTCGAGGCCTATCGCAACCGTGCGGTCAGCGGCTTCACCACCAACCCGACATTGATGCGCAAGGCCGGCGTGACCGATTACGAGCGCTTCGCGCGCGCGGTGATCGAGGCGATCCCCGATTTACCGCTGTCCTTCGAGGTGTTCTCGGACGATTTCCCGACGATGGAGCGCGAGGCGCGCAAGATCGCGAGTTGGGGCGGCGATACCTATGTCAAGATCCCGATCATGAATACGCAGCGGCAATCCGCCGTGCCGCTGATCCGGACGCTCTCGGCCGAGGGGTTCTCGCTCAACGTCACGGCGATGATGACGGCGGCCCAGGTCGAAGCGGTCGCCCAGGCCGTGTCGCCGAAGTCGCGCACGATCTTCTCGGTCTTCGCCGGCCGTATCGCCGATACCGGGGTCGATCCCGTGCCCGTCATGCGGCACTCGGCCGAGGCGATCGCCGCCAATCCGAACGCCGAATTGCTCTGGGCCAGCCCGCGCGAACTGCTGAACCTCTTCCACGCCGAGGAATCGGGCTGCCATATCATCACGGCGACGCCCGACATCATCAAGAAGCTGGAACTGGTCGGCAAGGATCTGGACGAGTATTCGCTCGAGACCGTGCAGATGTTCTACCGCGACGCCGTCGCCGCCGGCTTCAGCATTGTCTGATTTTCGAGGGTGGTCGGGGCTGCGGCGATGAACGAGATCAGGCAGCCGGTTCCGGCTGCTGCAGATCGGACAGCCGGGTCGGGGCGGGATGAGGCTGCGTGTGTGATTTCCGTCGTTGTCCCGGTCTACAAGGAGGCGGGCAATATCGAGCCGTTCCTGGCGCGGATGCGACCCGTGCTGGAGCGGATCGGCAGCTACGAGATCCTGTTCTGCCTCGACCCGTCGCCGGACGGCACCGAAGACGTGATCCGCCGCGCCATCGAGCGCGATCCGCAGGTCGGACTGCTGAGCTTCAGCCGGCGCTTCGGCCAGCCGGCCGCGACCATGGCCGGCATCCTCAATTGCCGCGGCGATTATTGCGCGGTGATCGATGTCGATCTGCAGGACCCGCCGGAGCTGATCGAGACGATGTACCGGCGCGCGCTCGAAGGGTTCGACGTGGTCTATGCGAAGCGGCGCAGCCGCGACGGCGAGACCTTCGTCAAGAAGGCCGTGTCGGAATTCGGTTACACGGTGATCAATCTGATCGCCAATGTCGAGATCCCGCGCAACACCGGCGATTTCCGCGTGATGTCGCGGCGCGTGATCGAGGAATTGCGCTTTCTGCCGGAAGGCCACGGCTTCCTGCGCGGCCTGGTCGCGCTTGTCGGGTTCCGCCAAGCCGCGGTCGAATACGACCGCGCGGCACGGCATTCCGGGACCGGCAATTACAACCGTTTGCTGGGCTCGCTGAAGATCGGCTTCAACGGCGTCATCGGGTTTTCCTCGTACCCGTTGTCGATGCTGCTGCTCGGCGGCGCCATCATCGCCGGTGTGGCGTTCCTGCTCGCTGTCGGGATGGTCGTGATCAAGCTGACCGGCATCCAGGACTATCCGCTGGGCATTCCGACCCTGACCGTACTGGTGCTGTTCATGGGCGGCATACAGCTCATCGCCGTCGGCATTCTCGGCGAGTATATCGGGCGCATTTACGATGAAGTGAGACGCAGACCCATGTATGTCGTCGACCGTGCCGACAATGTCGCGCTGCGCGATCCGCGCGGCCCGGGAACCGGGCGATGAGCGCGCGCCGCGCCGTTGTGACCGGGGCCGCCGGATTCATCGGCAGCACACTCGTCGACCGCCTCCTCGACGCGGGCTGGAGCGTCGTCGGATACGACAATTTCTCGACGGGCCTGTCGGAATTTCTTGAAACGGCACGGGCGAACCGGAACTTCACCCTGGTGCGCGGCGATCTGCTCGATCCGCCGACCCTCGATGCGGCGGTCGCGGGCGCCGAGATCGTGTTCCATCTGGCGGCCAATGCCGATGTCCGGCATGGCACCGAGCACCCGCGGCGCGATCTCGAACAGAACACGATCGGCACCTTCAACGTGCTCGAGGCGATGCGCAAGGGCGGCGCCAAGCGGATCGCGTTCTCCTCGACGGGCTCGATCTATGGCGAGCACCATGTCGTGCCGACGCCGGAGGATGCGCCGTTTCCGATCCAGACCTCGCTCTACGGCGCCTCGAAACTGGCCGGCGAGGGGCTGATCCAGGCTTATTGCGAAGGCTTCGGCATGAGCGCGGCGATCTTCCGCTTCGTCTCGGTGCTGGGCGAACGTTACACCCACGGCCATGTCTTCGATTTCTGCCGCAAGCTCTTCGCCGACCCGGCCCGGCTGCCGGTGCTGGGCGACGGCAAGCAGCGCAAATCCTACATGTATGTCCAAGATTGCGTCGGCGCGGTGCTGCTGGCGGCCGAGAGCTGCACGGACAAGGTCGGAATCTTCAATCTCGGCATCGACGGCTCGATCGAGGTCCGGCAATCGATCGGCTGGATCACCGACGAGCTGGGGCTCCAGCCCGAACTCGTCTTCGCCGGCGGGACGCGCGGCTGGATCGGCGATTCACCGCTGATCCAGCTCGACACGGCGCGGATCACCAGGCTCGGCTGGGTGCCGCAAGTCGGAATCGAGGCGGCGGTGCGCCGGACGGTGCGCTGGCTGGCCGCCAATCGCTGGGTGTTCGAGCGCCGTGCCTGACCAACTCGATCTTACCGGCCGCCGCTGCCTCGTCACCGGGGCGGCGGGTGTCTTCGGGTCGGCGCTGGCGCAGCGCTTGCGCGGCTGCGGCGCGGATCTCGTCCTGCATGGCCGCTCAACTCCGGCGCTTGAGGCCCTGGCCGCCGAACTGCGCGCGACATCGGGCGGCGCCATCGATCTGGTGACGCTCGATCTGGGCGTGCCGGATGCCCCGGCGATGCTGATGTCGGCGCTCGGCGAACGGCTCGATCTGCTGGTCAACAACGCCGCGGTACCGGGGCCGATCGGCCCGGTCGACGGCAGCGATTTCGCCGCCTGGGAAGAGACGATCCGCTTCAACCTGGTGCTGCCGATGGCGCTGTGCCGGGCGGCGATCCCGGTGCTAGCGGCGACGGCGGCGTTGAGCGGCAAGCGCGGCAAGATCGTCAACATGTCGGGCGGCGGCGCCACCAGCCCGCGGCCGAATTTCAGCGCCTATTCGACCGCGAAGACCGGGCTGGTCCGCTTTACCGAGATCCTGGCGCTGGAAGTCCGCGACCGGGGCATCGATGTCAATGCCGTGGCGCCGGGTGCCCTGCCCAGCGTCATGACGCGGAACATCCTGAATGCCGGGCCGGAACTCTGCGCGCCCCGCGAGCTTGAAGTGGCGGCCCAGGCGCAGGGCGAGGCGGGGGCGGCCGCGATGGCGCGGGCGACCGAACTCATCGCCTGGCTGACGACCCCGGCGGGCGACGGGGTCACCGGCAAGCTGATCGCCGCGCAATGGGATCCCTGGCCCGAATTCGGCCGACTCAAGGATGCACTGAACGCTTCGGACGTCTATACGCTGCGCCGCATCTTGCCGGCCGATCGCGGCTTGGATTGGAGTTGAGACCCATGCGGATCGGCATCATCGGCTGCGGCCTGATCGGCCAGAAGCGCGCCGCATCGGTCGAGCGCCGGCACCGGATCGTCGGCGTCGCCGATCTCGACCGCGGCAAGGCCGAGGCGCTGGCCGCACGCACCGGTGCCGCCGCCGCGACCGAGTGGCGGGAAGTCGTCGACCAGAAGCCGGACATCGTCGTCGTCGCCGTGACGCACGACCGCCTGGCCGAGATCGCGGCCGGCGCGGCCGCCGCCGGCTGCCATGTGCTGGTCGAGAAACCGGGTGCGCGCAGCGAGGCCGAGCTGCGCCCGGTGGCCGAGGCGGCCGCGGCCTCGGGCGTCCGCGTCAAGGTGGGGTTCAACCACCGTTTCCACCCGGCCTTTCTCAAGGCGCGCGCCTTGGTCGATGCCGGCATCGCGGGCCCGTTGATGTATATCCGCGGCCGCTACGGCCATGGCGGGCGGCTGGGATATGAGCGCGAATGGCGCATGCAGCGCGAATTGTCCGGCGGCGGAGAGCTGATCGACCAGGGTGCACATCTGATCGATCTCGCGCGCTGGTTTCTCGGCGATTTCACGTCGGTCGACGGTTGGGTCCCGACCTATTATTGGCCGGTCGAGGTCGATGACAATTGCTTCATGGCGCTGCGCACCGGCGCCGGACAGATGGCGTGGCTGCATGCTACCTGGACCGAATGGAAGAATTGCTTCTCCTTCGAGATCTGCGGCCGCGACGCCAAGCTCGAAATCAACGGCCTCGGCGGCAGTTACGGAACGGAAAGGCTGACCCTGTACAAGATGCTGCCCGAACTCGGGCCGCCGGAGACCACGATCTGGGAATACCCGTTTCCGGATCGCTCCTTCGACCTGGAGACGGCCGAATTCGTCGCGGCGATCGAGCAGGGCAGGGCGCCGATCGGCGATATCGAGGACGGGCTGGCCATGCTGCGCGTCGTCGATCGGATTTATCAGGGGACGAAGAGCAAATGATCATCACGCGCAGCCCGCTGCGCATCTCGCTGGGCGGCGGCGGCACCGATCTGCCCTCCTATTATGCCCAGCATGGCGGCTTCCTGATCGCGGCCGCGATCGACCGCTATGTCATGATCACCCTGCACGACACGTTCCAGGAAGAGCTGATCATCCGCTACTCGCGCATGGAGCGGGTGCAGCGTTTCGATCAGATCGAGCATCCGATCATTCGCGAGGCGCTTCGCCTCTATGGCGATGATCCGCGCCGGCTCGAGGTGATCAGCATGGCGGATATTCCGGCCGGCACGGGCCTCGGATCGTCCGGCAGCTTCACCACGGCGCTGCTGGCGGCGCTGCACGCGCGCCGGCACGGCAATGTCACGAAGGGCGAACTCGCCGAACAGGCCTGCCATATCGAGATCGATCTCCTGAAGGAGCCGATCGGCAAGCAGGATCAGTATATTGCGGCGTTCGGCGGCGTCACCTGCTTCACCTTCGCGCCCGACGGCAAGGTCACGGCCGAGCCGCTCGCCGCGACGCGCGAGACCCTCTATAACCTCGAAGATTCACTGGTGATGTTCTTCACCGGTTATGCGCGCAAGGCCTCGGATATTCTTCGCGAGCAGGACACCAAGAGCCGCACCAACGATCAATCGATGATCGAGAATCTGCATTTCGTGAAGGATCTGGGCCGGCGCACGCGCACCGCGCTCGAAGCGGGCGAGGTGCATCTGCTCGGCCCGTTGATGCATGAGCATTGGAATTTCAAGAAGCAGCGCTCTTCCGGCATGAGCAATCCGGATATCGACGCCTGGTACGAGCTGGCGATGAAGAGCGGCGCCACCGGCGGCAAGCTGATCGGCGCCGGCGGCGGCGGCTTTCTGATGTTCCTGGCCGAGGACAAGCGTCGCCTGCGCCATGCCTTGACGGCGGCCGGGCTGACCGAAGTGCGGCTGCGCTTCGACTACGAAGGCACCAAGGTGGTTCACCAGTGAGTTCGGCCCTCCCGCCCGTAGCGATCCTGGCCGGTGGGCTGGCGACGCGCATGCGGCCGGAGACCTTGACCGTGCCGAAATCGCTGTTGGAGGTCGCGGGCGAACCCTTCGTGGCGCACCAGTTGCGGCTGCTGAAGCGCGAGGGCATCGGCAAGGTCGTGCTGTGCTTGGGCTATCTCGGCGAGCAGGTCGTCGATTTCGTCGGTGACGGCGCCCGGTTCGGGCTGGAGGTCGCGGCCGTCTTCGACGGGCCGGTGTTGCTGGGCACCGGGGGGGCGCTGAGACGCGCGCTGCCGATGCTCGGCGAGGTGTTCTTCGTGCTCTACGGCGACTCCTATCTCGACGTGCCGATGGCGGAGATCTGGGAATGTTTCCAAGCGTCGGGCCGGCAGGCGCTGATGACCGTCTACGGCAATGGAGGGCGCTGGGATACCAGCAATGTTGTCTTCCGCGACGGCCAGATTGCGTATTACAGCAAGAAGGACCGGCGGCCCGATATGGGCTATATCGATTTCGGCCTGGGCGTGCTCAGCGCCGATCTGTTCAGGGATTGGCCGGACGAGGCGGCCTTCGACCTGGCCGATCTCTATACCGGCCTGGCGGCGACGGGCCGCCTCGCCGGCTGGGAGAGCCGGCGGCGCTTCTACGAAATCGGCACGCCCGCCGGGCTCGCCGACACCGATCGCTATCTGAGGACGGGGTCATGACCACGAGCTACACCACCGAGTATCTGGAGGATGTCTGCACCATCGCGCGCGGCCTCGATCGCGGGCAGATCGACCGGATGATCGAGATCTTGAGCGCTCTGCGCCAGGGCAAGGGGCGTCTCTTCATTCTCGGCGTCGGCGGCAGCGCCGGCAATGCCGGCCACGCCGTCAACGATTTCCGCAAGATCTGCGGCATTGAGGCCTATGCGCCGACCGACAACGTCTCCGAGCTGACGGCCAGGGCCAATGACGAGGGCTGGCCCACGATCTTCGTCGAATGGCTGAAGATCAGCCGGCTGACCGCGGACGACGTCGTGCTGATCTTCTCGGTCGGCGGCGGCGACCTGGAACGCAATGTCAGCCCGAATCTGGTGATGGCGCTGCGCCATGCCAAGGAAATCGGCTCGAAGATCATCGGCATCGTCGGGCGCAATGGCGGCTATACCGCACAGGTCGCCGACGCGGCGGTCATCGTCCCGACGGTGCATCCCGACCGCATCACGCCGCATTCCGAAGCGTTCCAAGCGGTGGTCTGGCACCTGATCGTCAGCCATCCGGCGATGAAGGCGGTGCAGACCAAATGGGAATCCGTCCGCTGACCCTGCTGCGCCGCGAGCCCGGCGGCGATGCGCCTTAGCGCCGTCGCCATCGGCCGCAAATTCGCAGGCAAGCTCGGACGGTTCGGTGTCGTCGGCGCGCTCAGCACGCTGATCTACATTCTGGTCGCCGAGGCCGGCGCGCGCTGGACCGCGCTGCCGATCCTGGTCGTCAACGCCGCCGCCTTCACGGCGTCGGGCGTCTGGGGCTACGTCGGACACTACTATCTGACCTTCCGCGCAACGACCGGGCACGGCACCAGCGCCGCCCGGTTCTTCGCGCTGTTCGGCCTCGGTTATGCGGCGTCGAGCGTGATCGTCTTTGGAAATCGGGGCCTGGGATTGCCGCCGGAACTCGGCATTGCGGCGGTGGCGATCTGCATTCCGGCGATGAATTTTCTGGTGATGCAGCTCTGGGTCTTCGCCGACCGATCGGACAGTCGAAAATCGAACGATGCGCGAAGCTCGAGCGTGCCGCGCCTGTCGAGCCGGGAGATCATCTTCTCCTGTGGCTTTCTGACCGTGCTGGTGTTTTTCGCCAATTTTACCCGGCTCCGAGATTTTACGCTTTATTCCGACGACTGGGGGTATCTTCGGTTCGTCTTCCTCAACGACTATAGTTTTCGGCAGTGGCTCGATGGAGTCATACCGTATTCGGATGCGCGGCCGCTTCAATACGGGCTGATCAACCTGACCGGCGCTGCGATCAATCTGTTCGGTACGCTCGCAGGCGGCTATATCCTGCTCTTCGTGATTACGGCGTTGTCTGTTGTGGCCACGTGGTGGGCCCTGACTTATCGATTCTCGCAGGTCACGTCGCTGCTCGCGGCCGCCGTGTTCGCAATGACCCCGTTGATCAGCATTCGACCATTCCTCAACAGCATTGCTTCGCCTGCGACGTTCATTTTTCTGATGGTCGCCACTATTTTTTACATTTCCAGGCGAAGAGTACTGGCGTACGCTACATCCATTCTAATTTTATTATGCTACGAATTGATGTTTCCGCTATTCATCCTGCTGCCCGCGCTGCTTGATCCGCTGCGGACGAGACGAGATTGTTACCGGTTCGGCGGCCATTTGGTGATCTGCGCAGCCCTGCTCGGGCTCGATGCTGTTTACAAGAGTTTCTATGGTGAGGCGCGGCTCGGCGTTGCGGTTTCGGGTCACGGGCTCTGGGACCTCGGCATCGGTATCGTCTCGGCAGACTTCGCGTCGTTGGCGCGGGGTGCGCTCGGCAGCGTCGATATTCCGCTCTGGCTGAGCAAGATTGAGCCGGATGGCAATGCGCTGATCTGGGGCGCCGCCGGCTTCGTGGCGTTCCTCCTTTGCCTGTATGGGCTTGCGCGCCGAACCGAAGCGCCGGACGGGAGCGGCGCGGTACAGGATCACGATGGCTTCGGCGCGCAGCCTCGATCGCGAAGCGCGCCTTCGGCTGAATTCAAGCTTCGGATCCCGAGCCTGGTCCGAGTTGATCTTGCGCTGACCGCGCAGGCGCTGGCGGTGCTGGTCGCGATGATTTTGGCCGGTTATCTGCTGGTCTACTTCGTCTCGCCAGGCGGCGCTTACGGCGTGCTCGACCGCGACTCGCGCTATCACACGGCCGCGAGCCTGCCGTTCAGCATAGTGACCGGAATGGCACTGGCGGCTTTGCTCCGGTCCTCGTCGCGGGCCTCGGTGACGGGCGGCGGCATCGGTGTCGGGGCGGGCTATCTCGCTCTGCTGTTCGCGTTTTCGGTCTCGCATCAGGACGAGTTCGCGGCGGCGGCGGAACAGCAGCGGCAGCTCGTCATCCAGCTTGTCCGTCTGCATCCGAAGATCGACCCGCAAGGGACGTTCATCCTTGAGATGCCGCAACTCGATCGGCGCCACTTCCCGTCGATCGGCTATATCGACGGCCATACCGAGTATTTCGTATTGCGCGGTCTCTTCGATTTCAGCAAGGCGCCGGGGCAGCCGGTCGGGCCCGGAATTCGCAAGGTCTTCAGTGATGCGTGGCCGCAGATGCTGATCCCGGGGCCCGACGGTGAAGTCGTTTGGCCTTGGGGCACTTGGCCGCCCTATCCTGAGCATGTCGGGCATGTCTGGCGGTATCGACGTGCGGAGGATGGGGTGCTGACGCCGCTCTCGGCGCCGGTCATCGTGGGCGGCCGCAATATTCTCCACGAAGGTCCGGACGATGCCGATGGCGGCGTCGATCTCGGCAGCTTGCCGAGGTACCCGCTGTTCCGCGAGGTGATGCGGCCCGACCTGGCGCAGATCGAAGCGGCATTGCACGAGCCGGCGGATGCGCCGGGCCGGAGCGCTCACTGACGGGCGGCCAAGGATCGGGACCGTCGGCACGCCCGGCGGCGATCGCGCGTCAGCCGCGGGCGCCCCGCGCGAAGAGGCGGCTCGTCAGCGTGGTGTAGCTGGCATCCTCGGTCGGGGCGGGCGACCGTCCATCGAAATGCGGTGCCGGGATCGTCCGGCGCATGTCGAATTCGACGACGCGACGGGCGAATCGCCAGCGTCCGTCTTCCTTGCGGTAGCGGTCCACGTAGCGGACCGTCTGCAGATCTTCGAGATAGCCGCCCGCCCCATCGGGGATGAGGTGGTAGGCGATCGCATAGACTTCGCCTTCACCCTCGTCGCCGTTCACCGAGATCAGGTGATTGCAGATATGGTGTCCGCTATAGGGCATATGCGGCATCGACCGTTCGAGGAACCGGACATAGTCCTCCGCTGAGCCTTGAAAGAATTTACCGTGAATATCCACCCCGTCCCTGGTGTAGAGATCGCGCAGTAGCGCCGGGTCCTTACGATCGACACCGCGCGAATAAAGCAAGGCGAGTTCACGGATTTCATCCTTTGCAATGAGCGTCGCCAATGCGTCTTGATCTCGGTTCATCATGTTTCTCCGGTTGTGCGGCAGCATTTCGCCGGCATGTGCGTTGAAAGGTGACAAGCGGCTCCTCGAAGCCGCGCTGCGGAAGGGCTTGCCGATCCCCGGCGCGGCGTTCAGCCGCCCATCGGACGCTGTGGATTGGGCGGCAGGAATGTGATCGGGCCGCCCATCGTCGCGCGGAAGGACGCAGGCTGCTTGCCGTCGATGTCCCGGACGCCGTAGTGCCGACCGAGCTCGGCGCCGATCAACGCCTGGCCGGAAAGTTCCATGAGCATCGGGTCCTCATGGAGCGCATTCAGCACCAGTGCCGTGAATTCCGGGCGCTCGAAGAGCGGCAAGGCCGCGGCGAGCGCCGGCGGCAGCCGGTCCTTCGGCGTCGCCTCGGCAAACCGCGCGAGTTCGTCCGAATAGATGAAGCCCGGCCAGATCGACACGCAGGCGACGTCGTGCGGGCGCAGATCGAGCGCCATGTCGAAGCTCATCTTGTCGGTCCCCGCCTTGGCGGCGCCATAGGCCGGGCCATGGAAGGGCGTCACGGCGCCATAGAAGGAGATATTGGCGATGAGCCCGCGCCGGCGCTCCACCATCAGCGGCGCCGCGAAATAAGCGGCGATGTAGTTGGTGTGCAGGCCGATCTCGATCATGTCGCCGAGCGCCAGGGGCTTTTCCCAGAAGGCGCCTGGCCTCGACAGTTCCGGATGCACGGCAGCGGCGTTGTTGACCAGGATGTCGAGCCGCCCCGTATCGGCGCGGATGCGCCGGATCAGGGCTTCGACCGCGGCCGGGTCGCGCTGGTCGAGCGGCACCGCGACCGCCTTGCCGCCGGCCGCGGCGGTTTCGGCGGCGGCCTCGGCAAGAAGGGTTTCGCTCGACTGCCGGCTGGTCAGATAGACCGTGGCGCCGACGCGGCCGAATTGCCGCGCAATGCCGCGTCCAAGGCCCCGGCTCGCCCCCGTCACCAACACCACTTTGCTGTCTTGCCCGCTCATTGTGATCTCCTCCCGCCCTCCGATGCGGACCGCGCCGGCCGATCCTCAGGCTGTACTTCTCGGTGGTCGAACGGGCGGCGCGTGCCGATGATCGAACCGAACCGACGCGCTCAAATCACGGGCTGATGCCGCCGAGACAGAATTCCCAAATGTCTTCTGCCAACCGGCCGCGGTCGGTCGGATTGGCGCCGGCCTCCTCCGCCAAGACCGCGGCATGGACGGTCGTCGACACCAGATTGTAGACCAGGGCGGCCAGGCGCTCGGGCGGGCGATCGCGCACCTGTCCGCTGGCGACGCCGGCGGCCAGTTGTTCGCCGAGCAGAGCGATGAGCGGGCGGAGCGCCACGCGCAGCTCGTCGGGGCGTGCCTCCGCCAGGCGCATATGCTCGCGGCACAGGGCGGCGCCGCGCCGAAAGCCCCGGGCGGGATCGATGCTGTCCGCCGGTATGCCGAGGACGAGGTGGTCGACGATGTAGCGCAGCCGCTCCAGCGGGTCGGTTTTCGCGGCGATCAGCTGGCGGCACTGCGCGGCGAGCGCCTGCAGCGATTGCTCGAAGACCGCCAGGATCAGGTCGTCCTTGCCGGAGAAGCGCTCATAGAAGGAGCGCCGGTTCAGGCCGGTTTTCTTCAGCACGGCCCGAACGGAAAGCCCGTCAAGGCCGAACTCCGTGATCAGCTCATAGGCGGCGGCGACGATCGCATCGCCGCGCCCGACGACCAAGCCGCGTCCCGCCTCGATTGCTGCGTTGGCGGAGCCATCGCCCCGGGAGCATGCGGCGGCGCTTTCCGCCGTCGCCGGGCTGCGGTCCAGTTCCGCGCAGATGTTGGTCATCGGGGTCCCAGATCTCGACCTTTGAAGCCGACTTGCGCCGGCGGCTTGCGGAACGCATTGACACGAAAACCTGTTGCGCCGAGTATAGCCGGGAACGCTGTTCCCGGCTATAGGGTCGATCGCCGGCCAAGCCGTCATCGGCGACGAACGAAAGCGGTCACCCGATGTGGCGGCGGGAACTACACCCTTCACTCTCGATGCCAGGAGACAAGATGATCGGCGATGATCTGCTCGACCTCGCGGGCCGGAACGCCTTTGTGACGGGGGCCGGGCAGGGGGCGGGGCGCGAGATCGCGCTTACCTTCGCCCGCCATGGCGCCGGCGGCGTGGCGGTCAACGACTATGTTCCCGAACGGGCCGCGGCGGTCGCGGCCGAGATCGAGGCGCTGGGCGTGCGCGCGATCGCAGTGCCGGCCGATGTCGGCGACCATGGCGCCGTGCGCGCCGCGCTTGCCGCCGCGGCCGAAGCGCTGGGGCCCGTTACCCTGCTGGTCAACAATGCCGGCAATGCCGGGCCGAATGCCACGATGGGCCTGTCCCCGCTCTTCTGGGAAACCGATCCCGCCGATTGGGACCGCTATTTCCGCACCAATCTCCAGGGCGTGATGAATTGCTGCCACGCCGCGCTGCCCGGCATGGTCGCCGCGGGCGGCGGGCGCATCGTGACGATCGTCTCCGATGCCGGCCGTGTCGGCGAGGCGCGGCTCGCCGTCTATTCGGCCGCGAAGGCCGGCGCCGCCGGCTTCGTGCGCGCGCTGGCGCGCGAAGCCGGACGGTTCGGCGTCACTTCCAATGCGATTTCTCTTTCGACATTGGAGCCGCCGCTCGAAGGCCAAGCGCTCGCCGATTTCGTGGCCAGCGATCACGCGAAGGCGCATGTCGCGCGCTACGTCGTCCGCCGCTTCGGCAAGCCGGCCGATGTGGCGGCGATGGCTCTGTTCCTCTGTTCGGACGCCGCCTCGTGGATCACCGGCCAGACCTATCCGGTGAATGGCGGCTACAGCTTCGCGCAATAGGGGGCTGTCGACCGAAGACGGCCTGGTTGTGATCGTTGCCGCTCGACCGGGATCGGCGGCGCCATCCGGGCCGCTGCTCATGCATCCAAGTGCGCCAGGAGCGCGCGTGTCGCCTCGACGGCGCCGGCCAGCCGTTCATCGGGGCCGATCCCGGCTGCGGCCTGGCCGCGCATCGGCACTTCGAGGCCGACGGCGAGCGCACGCGGCAAGGCGGCGAGCAGCGCGGCCAGCGGGAGTTCGCCCAGGCCCGGCGGCAGCCGCTCATAGCGGGCTTCGTCGGCATAATTGGCGTAGCGTGACACGATCGGCACATCGCAGAGCTGGATATAGCCGATCAGCGCCGGGTCGATCGCGGCGACATCCGACACGGTTGCCCCTGAACGGAAGACGTGCATCGGGTCGATCAGCAGGCGGAAATTCGGCCTGCCGACATGCCGGATCGCCGCCAGCGCGGTCGGCAGGTCGCCGATCGGCAGGCCGGGGACGAATTCCAAGGTCGCGGCCAAATCCCTGGCGGCGGCCAGCTCGGCAAAGGCGGCGCATTGGTCGAGGCCGCGGTTCCGATCCGGTTCGAGGCACAGAATATTGACCAGCGGCGCGCCGAGTTCGCGCATCAGATCCAGATCCGCGGCGGTCTTGGCCACATCGCTCTGCGGCATGACGAGAAATCCCTCGCCCAATGAAATCGACACGCCGCTGTCGCGCAGGGCCGCGACCGTCTCGCGCCGCAGCGCGGCATCGTCGCGCAGCGACCAGAGCGGGTAGTCATGCGGGTTCCCCGCCATCGGGGCGAGGGCGAGGCCGATATGCCGACAGCCGAGCCGCGCCGCAAGGGCCGCGAATTCGACCGGGGGCAGCCCGAAGACGCTGATGAACTCGATGCCGATGCCGCGCGCTGTTGTGTTCATTCTCATTCTCGCTTTCGACTGCGGGCTGGGGGGCGTGCCGGCTCACAAAAGGGTGCCGCCATCCACCGGGTAGATCTGGCCGGTGATGAAGCCGGCGCGGTCCGAGGCGAGGAAGACCACCAGTCCGGACACCTCTTCCGTCCGGGCGATGCTGCGCTTCAGCACGCCGGTTCGCTGTCGCTTGGCGTTCTCCGCCGCATCGAGACCGCGGAACGCCGTGGAGGTGGCGAAGAAACCGGTCTCGCGGTTGAAGCGGCTGCCCCGGCTGAACGCTTCGGGATCGTCGGAAATCGTGCCGTAGGGCGCCACGCAATTGACGGTGATACCGTGCTGGCCGACCTCCTTGGCCAACACCCGCGTGAAGCCGTGCACGGCGCTCTTCGCGGCGGAGTAGACGGGCATCATGTAATCGCCGACCAGCCCCGCGGTGGAGCCGATATTGACGATCCGCCCCGCCCCGCGCGCGATCATGCCGTTCAGCACGGCATGGGTCATGCGCAGATTGGTTACGAAGGTGATCTCGATATCGGCTTGCCAGGTCGCCGGATCGGAGGTGGCGAAGAGCGCCGCGCCGACATGCGAGCCCAGATTGTTGACCAGCACCTCGACCGGCCCCAGCGCCTCCGCGGCTTCTAGAATGCGGTGCGGCGCCAGCGGGTCGAGCAGATCGGCCGCCACGAACAGCGCCTCCGGCGCGCCGCGCGACCGCGCCAGCTCGGCGACGCGCGCGCCGGCCGCTTCGTCCCGGCCGACGATGACGACACGCGCCCCCTCGGACGCGAATTCGAGCGCGATCGCCCGCCCGATATTGGCGGTCGCGCCGGTGACGATCACGACCTTGCCGGCCAATCCCAAATCCATTCCAGCATCCTCACAAGCTCACGCGAAATCGATCGTCCGGGACCGCGGAAAACGCCGCGCAAGGCCGCGTCGTCTTGGTTGCTGCTCAGCCCGGCATGCGGCCATGGGATTCGCCGGTGACAACCGCGGCCGCCGCGCGCAGTCTTTCCGCATGGCGCTCGATTTCCGCGGGTTCGAGATCGTGCGGCATCCCGCTCACCGTGAGCTCCAAGGCGACGGCGCCGGTCGGCGCGAAGACCGGGACCGAAATGAAGCTGACGCCCACCGATTTCGCGTCTGCGAGATCGAGCAATTGCATTTCCGTTTCCGTAAGACGCGCGATCAATCCGTGCACCTTCGAGCGGTAGGCGTCGTCGCGCGGCTGGTCGATCGGCAGGAGGGTGACCTGGCGCAAGGCGCTGAGGCCCGGGCCATTGGCGGCGATGGCATAGCCGCGCCGGCGGACCGTCGCCACCGCGGTTTCGAGATAGGCCCGCCTGGGCTCGTCGAGCGCCGGCGGCGCCTTGGCCAGATAGGCCGCGATCACCTCTTCGCCGGCCCAGGCGACATGGGAGATGCCGAATGGCGGGATGAACGGGCGCCTCTCGCCGACCCGGTTCATCCCCTCATGGGTCTGGGGCGTGCCGTCCTTGGCGAGCAGCAGCAACTCGTCGTCGACCACGGCAGCGGCGGTGCATTGCACCTTCAGCTCATCCGTCAGACGCGCCAGTTCGCGCCGTGCGATGTGGACGCTCGGGTGCTTTTCGAGGGCGGCATGCCCGATCGCCAGCAGCGCCACGCCGAGCGAATAGGTCTTGTGCTTCGGATGCCGAGACAGATAGCGCGCATCGACCAATGTCGCGAGCACGCGGTGGGCCGAGCCGAGGCTGAGGCCGAGCCGCTCCGCGAGTTCCGACAGGGTGAACGCCTCCGTCGGGTGGGCCGCGTGGAAATTCAAAACATCGATTACGCGATGATGCGGACCCGACAGTTCCGACAAATCGAACGCTCCCGAGCTGCGGCGGATCGCCCTTGACTTCGGAGCCTAATGCCACAGACAATCTTCCACAAGACAACAATAATTTTCCATATATGGAAATTCAAAATGCTCGACGTTCAAGACATAGTGCAGGCGGCCCGGGCGCGGACCGGCCTCGATCGACTGGGGGACGACGGCATTCTCGTCGGGCTGCACAAGCTGGTCGATGGGCTGAACACCGAAGCGAAGCTGACGGAGCGCGGCGCGAAGGCCATGGAGGCGATGATCGTCGGGACCCTGGCGAACCGGCTCCGCGTCGAAGACTATCTGGCGCACCACCCCGAATTGCTGGAACGGCCGGTCGAGCGGCCGATGTTCGTATTCGGCCTGCCGCGCACCGGGACGACCCTGGCGATCAATCTGCTGAATCAGGATCCGGCGCGGCGGTGCCTGTTGCGCTGGCAGGCGCTCAACTCGGTGCCGCCGCCGACGCCCGCGGAACGGAGTGCCGGACCGCGCTACGAGGCCGAGCAGGCGCGGCTCGCTCTCTCCATCAAGCATGCGCCGCATATCTCGGCGATTCACCACGAGGATGCCGACAGCCCGACCGAGTGCCAATTCGCGATGGCGCCGTCTTTCTGTGCCCAGATCTATGAGTCGCAGGTGCAGATCCCGAGCTATCGGCAGTGGTTTCTCGGGACCAGCTATCTCCCCGCCTTTCGCTACCACAAGCGCCTGCTGCAGCTCCTGCAAAGCGAGGCGCCCGGGCGGTGGACGCTGAAGAATCCCTGGCACCCGCTGTTCCTCGACGACCTCACGGCCATCTATCCCGATGCGCAACTGGTCATGACTCACCGCGACCCGGTCGATGTTCTGGGGTCGGCCTGCAGCCTGATCAAGCATGTCCGGGTGATGTTCAGCGACGATGTCGATTTGCCGAGCATCGGCGCGACGATGCTCGAAACCTTCGAGATCATGGTGGATCGCATGCTGGCCTATCGCGAGAAGCATGGCTGGGAGTCGATCTACGATTTGCGCTATCCGGATCTGATGCGCGATCCGATCGGCGAGATGAAACGGCTCTATCGCCGTTTCGACGAGCCTTGGACCGAACAGGCGGAGCGCGCCATGGCTGCTCATCTGGCCGACAATCCGAAGGACCGGCGCGGCAAGCACGAATACTCGATCGCGGAATTCGGGCTGTCGGCCGAGCTGATTCGCGATCGCTTCGGCGATTATTGCCGCCGCTTCGATCTTCCGTTGGGGCAATGACCGCATGCGGCCGTGTGATTGAGACGCGCGCCGGCGTGTCGTGCCGGCAGCGTGAGCACAGCGGGGAGTTCGATCCGATGAGCCCACTCATGCGCTTCCCGTCCGCTAGCCGGCGGGACGCCGGCGTCGATGCGTGGTTCGACGGGCCGGACGACTTGCGGCGCCTGGCTCAGCCATGGTTCGAGCGCATGCGCGGGTGCGGCGTCGATGTGCGTGAGCTGCTGCACGATGGACATCCGACGGCATGCGTCGAGGACGCCGCGTTTGCGTATGTCAACGCCTTCACCGAACATGTAAATATCGGCTTCTTCTTCGGTGCGACGCTCGACGACCCGTTCGGCCTGCTCGAGGGCACCGGCAAACGGATGCGGCACGTGAAGCTCCGCTGGGCGCAGCAAGTGAACGCAGCCGCCCTGGGCGACCTCATCGCTGCGGCGTACCGGGACATCCGGTTGCGCCTCGAAACCGCGTAGCCGAGCTTGCGCCTGTTGCCGGGGTTCGGGTCGGCCGTGCGGGCGCTTCGAAAGGCTTTGTGCTGAGGACAGCCACATCAATAATCGCATCGGCTGGCTGCCGCGGCAGCCTAGCGCCAATCTAGGTCGATCCTGACATCAATATCCGTCTTTGCGAGCGAAGCGAAGCAATCCAGAGCCGGCGGCTGGGACACCTGGTTTGCTTCGCTTTGCTCGCAATGACGGCGACCAGTTGTAACACGGTCGGCGTTGCAGC